>OHAJ01000812.1_pt1 | contig 23379 bp, 17 predicted proteins | sample 1577101 | NCBI WGS metagenome assembly OHAJ01 (sample SAMEA3541531, study PRJEB24748) | human gut metagenome | biome: human gut; feature: human-associated habitat; material: faeces | place: China | collected 2012
TATAATGTGGGCATTTATGAAAATTTTGTAAACAGATAAAAATCTATATACTATATAAATAATTAATGATATTATAGTTAAATAAATTAATGGTCAGATATGTGAGAAAGATATCAGGCAATTAAACAGAGCTAAGAGGTTTAATATGAAGAATAATAATATGACGAGAAATCTGGGAGAGGGAAATATAACAAAGCTTCTTGCTTCGCTTGCAATTCCCGCAGTTGTAGCACAGGTTGTTAATCTGTTGTATAACATAGTTGACCGTGTATATATAGGACATATTCCGGGTATTGGGGCTAATGCTCTTACAGGGGTCGGACTTTTCACTCCCATACTTATGCTTATTAATGCATTCGCAATGCTTGCCGGTTCAGGAGGAGCACCAAGGGCAGCAATATTTATGGGAAAGAAGGACAATGATACAGCTGAGAGAATTATAGGAAATTGTTTTACATTTATAATGATATGTGCGGTTGTATTGACGGCGGTGTTTTATGTATCAGCACCACAGCTTTTAAGATGGTTTGGCGCAAGTGATGCAACGCTTCCGTATGCTCTGTCATATGCAAGAATATATATTCTCGGAAGCGTATTTGTCCTGATTGTTATGGCAATGAACATGTTTATCACAACACAGGGGTTTGCTAAGATCAGCATGCTGACTACAGTAATTGGTGCAGTGATTAATATTGTTCTGGATCCTATATTTATATTTGTATTTAATATGGGAGTAAGAGGAGCGGCACTGGCAACAGTGCTTAGTCAGGCTGTCGGAGCTGTGTGGATTCTGCATTTCCTGACTGGTAACAAGACAATCCTTCGTCTTAAGAAAGCTAATCTAAGACTTGATGCGAAGATAATCGGACCGTGTCTTGCACTCGGAATATCAACATTTGTAATGTTATCTACAGAGAGTATTTTGTCAATCAGCTTTACATCAAGTCTTTCCAGATACGGCGGAGACCTTGCGGTAGGAGCAATGACAATTATAACAAGCACTAATCAGCTTATTGTTATGCCGTTACAGGGAATATGTCAGGGTGGACAGCCGGTTATCAGTTACAACTATGGAGCAAAGAATAATGACAGGGTTAAGAAAGCATTTTTTACGCAGTTTAAAGCATGTGTAATATTTACATGTATAAGCTGGGCAATTATGATGCTTACACCACAGCTGTTTGCCGGCATATTTACAAGTGACAAAATACTTGTGAATTATACAGCATGGGCATTGAGAATATATATGGCAGGAATATTTGCCATGGGATTTCAGGTAAGCTGCCAGCAGAGTTTTATGGCATTGGGGCAGGCAAAAGTCAGTCTTATACTGGCATGTTTAAGGAAGCTTATATTGTTGATACCGCTTATATTCATATTACCATTGATTTTTCCAAATAAAGTATTTGCTGTATTTCTTGCAGAGCCGGTAAGTGATATTATTGCGGCTATTGTAACAACGATGGTATTTATGTTTAAGTTTAATAATATATTATCTGAAAATGAATAATATAAAAATTTTTAATGAGTAGCAGGAAAGGGGTAATGGGAATGAACAATATGGATAATTACATGGAGCAGATGGCGGTTCTTTGTGAAAACAATGATAGTATTAACAAGAACCTGTATTCGGAGTATGGCGTAAAGCGTGGATTACGAGATGAAAATGGTCAGGGAGTATTGACAGGGCTTACTAATATATCTGACATAAAGGCTTTTGAATACCGTGATGGTCAAAAGTGTCCATGTGATGGAGAACTGTCATACAGAGGATACAATATAAGAGATTTTGTTGCAGGAAGCAAGGGAAAAAAATATGTTTTTGAAGAAGGAGCATATCTGCTTTTGTTTGGAGAACTTCCTGACAATGACCAGTTAAAGGAATTCCGTGACGAGTTATCAGAGTGTATGAAGCTGCCAACTAATTTTACAAGAGATGTTATAATGAAGGCTCCTACAGCGGATATAATGGGCTCAATGACCAGGAGCATTCTGACTCTTGGTTCATATGATAAGAAAAAAGATAACTTGGATATACCTAATGTGTTAAGACAGAGTATGCAGCTTATTGCAACATTCCCGATGATTGCAGCATATGCATATCATGCTTATAATCATTATGAGAAGGATCAGAGCATGTATATTCACAGACCAGAAAAGGAATTATCTATAGCTGAGAATTTCCTCAGAATGCTTAGACCAGACACATGTTTTACGGATTTGGAAGCAAGGGTTCTTGATATCGCATTACTGTTGCATATGGAACATGGTGGTGGTAATAACTCTACATTTACTACAAGAGTTGTAACATCCTCTGGTTCTGATACATATTCTGTTATTGCTGCAGCTATGTCATCATTAAAAGGAAAGAAACATGGTGGCGCTAATCTTATGGTTATGAATATGATGGATGATATTAAGGAGCATGTTAAAGATTATGCAGATGAAGAAGAAATAGCTGCATATCTGGATAAATTGCTTAACAAGCAGGCATTTGACAAAAAAGGTCTTATATATGGTATGGGACATGCAGTATATTCTATCTCAGATCCAAGAGAGAAAGTGTTTAAGGGATTCGTGGAGCAGCTTGCAACAGATAAGGGGCGCAATGAAGATATGCTTTTATATAATAATATTGAAAAAATTGCACCAAGGCTTATTGCAGAACAGAGAAAAATATATAAGGGAGTAAGTCCTAATATAGATTTCTACAGTGGATTTGTATATGATATGCTTGATATACCAAGAGAGTTATATACACCTTTATTTGCTATAGCTCGAATAGTTGGCTGGAGTGCACACAGACTGGAAGAATTAATAACTACAGATAAGATAATACGTCCTGCATATAAGAGTCTTGTAACTAAAAAAGAATATATTGACAGAGAAAGAAGATAATTTTAACACCATATTCTGATTATAATGCAGGATATGGTGTATTTTTGTATATTTTGCTATAATAAAAAAATGGGGGTGGAAAAACATATGATGAATAAAAAGAAATTATGTATAATAATAGTTATAGCTATAATTGTAACAGGATTAGCTGTTACATTTGCAGTATTATCAAAATCAGGGAAACATAAGGAAAATGTTAATGCAGAAAGTACGGTGAATAATGAGAAACAGACTGGTTCTGTGACAGAGACAGCTAAGGAAGATGCGGGAGAACAGGTACAGACATCTGTAACAATGCAGTTTAAGCAGTCTAATTCGTGGGAGGGCAATGGCAGATTCTATGCACAGTACGACCTTGTTATTGATAATAAAGAGACGGCAAAGATATCGGACTGGACATTTAAGCTTAATACAATAAGTGGTATAACTTTAGAGCAGAGCTGGAACTGTACAGTTGATACATCTGATTCAGAGTGGAGAGTTGTGCCTGTCGATTATAATAAGATAATTGAGAGTCAGGCTCAGATGAATAGTGTCGGATTCATTATAAGTTCTGCGTCTAAGGAGGGACTTACGAAATATACACTTGATTTCAAGCTTGAATCAGGTGTGGAGATTGTGCTTGCTAATGATGGAAAGGCATATAAAGCAGGAGAAGAAATTGCTGATTCAAGTGAAGAGTCAACAGCAGCACAGCCAGAAGATACGAAGCCGTCAGATGGAAATACAGCACAGCCTGGTGGAAGTGATTCTGGAAATGATTCAGGAAATAACTCTGATACGGGAAGCAATGAAGGCATAGTAACAACGGTTCCAACAGGAAGACTTCAGGTATCCGGCACGAAATTAACTGACGAATCAGGTAACATTATCCAGCTGAGAGGTGTAAGTACACATGGAATATCATGGTTTCCGGACTATGTTAATTATGATGCATTTGCAACCTTAAGGGACGATTGGGGTGCAAATGTAGTGAGAATTGCTATGTATCCTGAAGAATATAATGGATATCTTTCAGGTGGAGACAAAGCAGCATTAAAACAGATAATTGATAATGGAGTTAATTATGCAACAGATCTTGGAATGTATGTAATTATAGACTGGCATGTGCTTAATTATGCACCATCAAGACACACTCAGGAGGCGTGTGATTTTTTTGCAGAGATGGCATCTAAGTATTCAGGCCATGACAATGTAATATATGAAATATGTAATGAACCTGTTGGTGCTGACTGGAATTCAAACATTAAGCCATATGCTGAGACTGTAATAGGCACAATAAGACAATTCGACGATCATTCACTTATACTTGTAGGAACTAATACATGGTCACAGGATGTTGACAGCGTTGTCGGCAATACGCTTGATGATGGAAATGTTATGTATGTGGCACATTTTTATGCAGGAACACATAAGGAAAATATAAGAAATAAGATAAGCACAGCACTTAATGCCGGAGTTCCAGTGTTTATCAGTGAATGTAGTATATGTGACGCATCAGGCAACGGCGGAATAGATTATGCATCTGCCAACGAGTGGCTTGAATTCATGAACAGCAATCAGCTGAGTTTTATTGCATGGAGTCTTAGCAATAAGGCAGAGACATCAGCACTTATATCATCTGGCTGCAGTGCCAAGAGCGGCTGGAGTGATGGTGATTTGTCTGAGACGGGAAGATGGTTTAAGAGTGCGATATCGGGAAGGTAGTTTAAATATGCTTCTTATTAGTGCAATATAGAAAAGAAAGGTATGTCTGAATGAGCGAAAAAATACAAATAAGAAATAGTACAGTGGATTTTCTGGTATTTACCCGAGATGCAGGAGATGATGGAATTGAAGTAAGAGTGCAGAATAATGATGTATGGCTTACTCAGAAGGCGATAGCACAACTTTTTGATGTTGATAGAAGTGTCGTTTCAAAGCATTTAAGTAACATATTTAAAGATGGAGAGCTTGATGAAAATTCAGTTTGTGCAAAATTTGCACAAACTGCAGATGATGGAAAAGAATACAAGTATAAGTTTTATTCATTGGCTGCAATCATAGCTGTGGGATATCGAACTAATTCTGAAAGGGCGACACAGTTTAGAGTTTGGGCGACAAAGGTTTTGGAAGCATTTACAAAACAGGGATATGTGTTAGACAAAAGCAGACTGATTAATGGTCAGATTTTTGATGAAGATTATTTTGAACATTTAATAGCTGAAATTCAAGAAATCAGAGCAAGTGAACGGAGGTTTTATCAAAAGATTACAGATATATATGCAACTGCTGTTGATTATGATAAAAATTCTGTAGTAACAAAGGAGTTTTATGCGACAGTTCAGAATAAGATGCACTATGCTGTACATGGAAATACGGCAGCAGAAGTGATAGCTGCAAGGGCTGATCATAATAAAGAACATATGGGGCTTACATCTTGGAAGACTGGAAGACTAAGCTGGATGCATTTCTTAGATTTAATGATGCCGATGTGTTGCAAGATAAAGGAAAGGTGACAGCCGCGATAGCAAAAGAATTTGCAGAGAGTGAATTTGAGAAATACAGGGTTATTCAGGATTCTTTATATCAGAGTGATTTTGATTGTTTACTAAATAGTGTAGATGATGAAATATAAGATAGACATTTTAAAGAAAGAAGGCTGACCATGAAAAACCGTATTTTAACATACAGAAAATACATAGATTCATTGTTACAGTCAGGAGAAGGGTGCGACTGGAAATACATCAAGCAGGAGCATCTTACACAGGTGGCATTCTTTCAGCATGAAAGGCTTGTGCATTTGATTGTAACCATAACATTTGCAATATTGGAGCTGCTGACAGTGTGCGCATATGTGATAGTAGGGGCGATAGACTCTGCATTAAGCATGCCTCTGCTTGTCCTTGCAATTGCAATACTTATCCTTCTTGTTCCATACATCAAGCATTACTATCTGCTTGAAAACGAGGTGCAGAAAATGTATAAGCAGTATGACAGGATATGTGAAAAGGAACGGAAATTATGATAGCTGTTGTTGAAGATGAGAAGGAATTATGTGAAAGCCTTAAAATGCTGCTGACTGAGAAGGGGTATGAGATAGTTACTGCCAGAAGCTGCGATGAAGCGGATAAATATATTGGCAATCCACAGATTGATATGTTTCTGTTAGATGTCAAGCTGCCTGATGGAAGTGGATTTGACATATGCAGGAAGATAAGAAAATCAAGCGAAGTGCCGGTTATATTCTTAACCTCATGTGATAATGAGGAAGAGATAGTCATGGGGCTTGATATAGGTGCAGATGATTATATAACAAAGCCGTTTTATACGAAGGAGCTGCTTTCAAGAATAAGTGCCAACTTAAGAAGAAGCAAGTTCAATGCAGACAATATCTATAAGAAGGGCGATATTGTCGTTGATTTTGACAGATATAAGATAAGCCGCTGTGGCGAAGAATTGAATATATCGACGAATGAATTCGATATTGTAAGAATACTTATAGAGAATAAAGGCAGAGTCGTAAGGCGTGATGCTATATATGAAAAATATGGGATATTCACGGTAATTTTGTGGAATATAACACGCTTACTGTTGCAATGAGCAGAATAAAAGCAAAGCTTGGAACATATGGAGAGAAACATCAGCAATACATAGAGACTATCAGAAATGTGGGCTACAGGTGGATTGACTAATAACTTTCAGGGGGATTTATGGATAACACGGTTAAGAAGAAACTGTCTGTATTCAGAAAAAGGCAGACTGTTTTCGTTATTATATATGGATTGATTAACGTGGCTGTTATAGCTGGAATTATAGCTTATTACCGGCTTAAAGAACAGGCACTGGCAGGTGCATTGTATTTACAGGATAATGCATACGGTGAAGCATTTGTACGAAAAATGTTTTCATCAGGGATAACAGATAACAATATCAGAGCGGGTAGGACAGCCATGGAAAGTGCCGGATACGGCAGCCATGGCTTTTCGTATATGAGCAGACTTAATGGGGAAATGTATGCTTTAATTGCAATAATAGTGGTTCTTTTAATTGCACTCGGTTCAGGATTATATAACTGTTACAGACTTGGACATAAGGGCTTTGTAAAGAAAGTGTGCGATGTATATGCAGATAACGAGAGGCTTTCTAAGCAGTTAGATAACGAACACATTTATAATAAAGAACAGCACAGGAAGATGCAGGATTTTATTGAAAATATAGCACATCAGATTAAGACGCCGCTGGCAATTATAACTATGAAACTGGAAATGCTTGAGGAAAAATGTGATGACAGTCCGCGGCGTAAGGAGATAGCTGATTGCACAGGTAATGCGTTCAGAATCAAAACATTTATAAAGAAGCTGCTTGACATAAGCCGCTTTGAGGCTGGAAAAGTTGTTATGACAAGTGATGAGGTTGATGTTGCGGCAATACTTCAGGAAAGCATTAACAGCAGTGTTGTAGACAGAAATAGAATTGTTACAGATTATGGTGACGAAAAATTGTGTATGTATGCAGATGAAGGCTGGATTGTCGAGTGTTTCATTAATCTTCTCGACAATTGTGCAGAATATTTAGCAGATGACAATACTAAGGTATATGTTGATGTGACAAGAAAGAATGATGACTGCGTAGTTACGATTGCTGATAATGGCAAAGGGTTAAGTACGGAGCAGTTTAACAGCATATTCAATAGATTTGAGACTAATGGCAGTGCGGCGGATTTTAAGGCAGGTATCGGACTTAACCTGTCAAAGCTTATTATTGAGGCACATCATGGAAGCATAAAGGCAGGAAACAGTGAAAAGTATGGCGGAGCTGAGTTTGTTGTGACGCTTCCGATGTACAGATTAAAGACGAAATATCAGTCCATGTAAGCTGGGTGTAAGTTTTGTAAGATATAATTATCCCAGATAGAAATCGGGGATGAGAGGGGGAGACGTATGGACATAATATTAAGCGCAAAAGGTATATCCAAAACTTACACAGCAGGACAGGTGAAGATTAATGCGTTGAACCGGTGTGATATTGAGGTAAGAAAGGGAGGATTTACCGCGATTGTCGGCAAAAGTGGTTCAGGCAAGTCAACTCTGTTAAGAATTCTTGGAACAATGGACAAGCCAGACGAAGGAAAGGTGTACATAGCAGGAAAAGACATAAGTAATCTTAAGAATTCAGAACTGGCAAAATTCAGACGCACGCATATTGGGTTCATATATCAGGATTATAAGCTGATTCCTGAATATACAGCATATGAAAATATAATTCTTCCGTTAATTCTTGACAGTGAGGAAGATGATGAGGAGGAAGTTACTGAATTAATGGAATCACTTGGCATAGATTATTGTAAGGATAAATTCCCTGCACAGATGTCAGGTGGTGAGCAGCAGAGAGTCGCAATTGCAAGGGCATTAATTACCCATCCTTCAGTTATATTCGCTGATGAGCCGACAGGAAATCTTGACGCGGCAAGTGCAGAAACAGTTGCCCAAATGCTTACTCTGGCAGCGTCTAAGTATCAGCAGACTATTGTTATGGTTACACATGACAGGCAGATGGCAGAATATGCAGACCGCATACTCACAATCACAGATGGCAATGTGACAGGGGGGGTTGGTGTATGAACAGCGAACTTATTGCATTGACATTTAAGGGACTTTGCAGACGCTGGAGAGAAGTAGTACGAGTTGTTGCGGTGGTAATGATATCATTTATGTTTGTTACAGGAGTTCTGTTATATTCGGGAAATATGAAGAAGTGGCAGACAGCTATTAATAAACAGCATTTTGGCAACTGGTTTGTTATGTTTTATAATAGCACCAATAAGAGTGAGAATGATGTGATTAAGAATCACCCATATCTTGAACAGGCAGTGACAGCAGTAACTGTCAGAAGTATAGAACCGCTTTCTGTAGATTCCGACAACACAATAGAAGCTATTTCTGCAACTGATAAGATTATGGTTGGTACAATGTCAGATGAATTCATAAAAATGGGAAGCATTACAATGGAACAGGGACATATGCCTGAGATGGACAATGAAGTGGCTGCTGACAGGAATACGTTGATAGAGCTTGGACAGGGGATGAATATAGGGGATATTCTGACTATTGATGATACGACATATACAATTTGCGGGATAATTAATAGTTATACTAATGTATGGCAGAGCGGAAACCGTCTGCCAGGCGTGATAGTCACAGATACGCAGGCTGATGTAATAGCAGACGAGATAACATATATATATGCATACAGGCTGCGTGATTTCATTAGTGAGACTGACTATAATACAATGTATCAGTGTATTGCCAGTGAAAGTGGCATAAGGAACAACATAGCTTATAACAGCGGTGTATATGATTATCAGTCATGGGATAATGAACGAGTAAACAGATACATGTATATGCTCATTATGATTATTGGAATTGTAGCAGTCACATATCAGATTATTATATATAACAGGTCTAGAAACAATGTCCGATTTATTCAAAAAACTCTTGGAGCAACAAGTGCACAGACGATAATTATTACTTTTCTTGAAAATGTAGTGATTCTTGGAATATCAGCAATAGCGGGAAGCTGCATTGCGCTGGGAGCAGGAAAAGTAATATGTCTTGTACTTGAACATACAAAAGGAGTTACATTTTTCAGAATAGATAAAGATATATACATAAAAGTAATAATAATGATGGTTATCTCAGTTGTGGTAAGTATAATCAGCATATTGCTGTCTGGCTGTCATAAGAAAAAACAAGGAAGTAACCGTACAGTTAAAATTACTGGTAATCTTATGAAAAAGAATTTTATAATCAACACAGCGACAAGATTAATGAGAACTAATGGTATTATTGTTAATATTCTGGTAAGGGTATTTTCATTTGTCATGGCAGTTATAACAGTATTGTGCGGTATAGGAATAGTTACATCATATGGTAATTATAAAGAGCAATGCAGTACACCAGATTGTGTCAATTACATGGTTGATAATGTGTCAACTGTTCCATGTATATATTATGATTCTTTACATGAATTAATAAAGATAGAGAATGGAATAAGATATACTGAGAACAGTAGAGTAATTCCCGGTTGTAATGAATTTAATATAGCAGATGGTCACAGTGCACGGGCGTATTATTTTTCAGGATTTAAATCAGGAAAAAGCGGGATATATAATTCTGCTAATGATGATATTATTAATAATTTAAAGCAGATTGAAGGAATAGATGATATCTTTTATGGGTATTACGAAACTACAAGATCATTTACATGGGATAATATGAATATTAATATTACTACGAATGGTGTAGGAAGTGAGACTGAAGGCGGCTCCAGTGAAAACAGAAAATATATGTTTGCAGGCGAGTATGTAGATATAGATAAAGAAATATTCGATATACTTAATGAGTGTGCTGGTGGTAAGCTGGATTACAATGCATTAAAAGAAGGAACACAGAGTGTTGTCTTTCTTAATGCAGATAATAATGGTGAATATGATGATACTATGAAAGATGGTGTTACACTTAACCTTAATAACTATTATATGGGAAATCCATTTTATAATATAAAATCATTCTACATGGATAAATATACTGTAGCATGTAATAAATTTTTCACGGATCTTATATCAGAATATAGATATACAATAGACAGTAAAGATATGTATGAATACATAAGTGATAATATTTCAAGGGAGCAGATTATAGAAATAGTTGATGAATATCTTCGACACACATATGATGATCCAACAGATTATTATAATATGTATTTAAATACAGATGACTTTGATCAGGATTATTATGAATACAGAAAAGCCAACTATGATTTATATATGGCATATAAAAGAGGTGAAGTATCAAAAGAAGAATTATTTGAGAATCTTTCATGTAAAGGTGAAGTACTGGGTTCATGGTATAGCAAGTATACATATTATTCATTATTGGAACCGGCAGCCAGTACTAATGTTGCTAAGGTTATAATATTAACTGATGAGATAAGGGACAAGCTTAAGTATTATGTGCCTGAGTTTGGACAGTATACGATAATAGGTTCTACACAGCTTTTACAGAAAGCATTGGATAATCAGAATAATGTTATGAAAAAGTATCTGTTTCTTGATGAACTTCCAGATTATGTTACCTTGAAGTTAAGACCGAACCAGTTTAACATAAGATATAATCTTAAGTCATCATTTGCAGCAACAGACAATGTGGTCCGTTCATATCTGAAAACAGCGGGCTTTGATACCATATCATATTCAGAAGAAAAGAATCTGTTAAGACAGCGTACAATAGAAAGTCTTATGTCATATGGCGTAACAGCATTTGCAGCAATTATAATATATATGATAGTCAGCATGATAATTGTAAAGAACCGCCTTGAAAAGTACAGAAGCAGGCTGAAACTGCTTTCTGACACAGGTGCAGAGAAAGAGCAGCTTGTAAAGATATGCATGTATGAATGTATTAGGGAATCATTGTGGTTTATAGTGTTGATGCCATTAGAGCTTCTGATATGTCTGGTGATTGTAAAAAAATTTGTTAATAGAATTTGATTTTTTGCTTTGATTAAGGTCGCTTTATCATCTTACAATTAAAGATAAGTACTGAAGTCAGGCATAAAGAACGATTGAGTTGGCATAAACCTACAAATGCATTACTTTTATTCAATTGTGTAGGTTTATTCCAATGGTTGTAGAATTGCAAATTGAGAAATAACCCACTAAAACAGCAAGTCAATGCGTTTTAGTGGGTTTTTAATCTTAGTTAGGATACTCACTGGTAATTCCAAAGTACTCTTCAAGTGATAACCAGTCGCCATTGTTATATAACTTAGTGGCAAGGTCTACGCCTACATAACGAAGGTGCCATGATTCATACTGATATCCGGTAGCTGAATCTTTTCCTTTAGGGAAGCGGATACAGAAACCGTATTTGTAGCAGTTATCATTAACCCACTTGCCTTCGTTAGTGTACTGGAAGCTGTCTTCAATAGTGTTAAGGTCAAAGCATAAACCAGTCTGATGTTCAGAGTTGCCAGGTCTTGATGAATATGTGTCTGCTACAGCAGCACCATCACTTTTAACATATCTGTTATATACATTAACCTGATAATTATATGAACGGTATCCACTGGCAATATATATATTAAGACCTTTAGCAGTTGCATCCTTTAACATAGTGTTCCATGCGCTCATAAGAGTTTTGTCAAGACATGTTGAACTTCTGTCTGCATTAACAGGCTGGTCAGGATTAGTGGGAATGAAATCCTGAGGAAGAGCATATGTCTTATTGGCAATAAGTACTCCGTCAATATAAGTTGCTCCATTAATTTCCTGAATCTGGAAGCCTTTAGAAGTAGTACCTTTGGAAACTGTATTACCAGATGGAACTACAGGTGGTGCAAATTCAGAACTGTCAGATGAAGCAGAGACTGATGTTGCATCTGACATAATTGAAGATGAAGTATCAGTTGATGAAACTTCTTCACTTGTATTTTCATTCTCTTTTGTCTGTGTTGATTCTTCAACCTTGGCAGTTGTAGATTCCCCATTCTTATCTGTTTTCTTAGACTTAGAACAGCCTTTCATGGAAACAGATATTATTACAATAATAATGATAAGTAAAGCAGCAGCTGCACAGGCGAGAATAATACGGTTTCTTCTTACCTGACGCTGTCTGCGTGTCAATCGTCTTTTAGTCATGATGAATTAATTCCTTTCAATTAAATTATTCAAAAGTAATTATTGCATTGTTTGCTGGATATTTCAAGGATAAATGTGCTAATATGGTTACTATATTGATATGTGAAAAGCGAGGACTAATATGTATACAAAAGAACAGTTAAAGAAGCAGGTAGAGAATATGGGCTTAACAGGCGAGGAAACAATTCTTATTCATTCATCAATGAAATCTATCGGAGAAGTTGAAGGCGGGGCAGATACAGTGCTTGATGCATGGATTGAATATTTCGGACATGGACTTTTACTACTTCCAACACATACATGGAAGAATATAAATGCGGACTCACCAGTATATAATCCTAAAGAAACACCATCATGTGTTGGACTGCTTACTAATATGTTTCTTAAAAGAGATGGAGTAATAAGGTCACTACATCCTACACACAGCATGGCAGGAATTGGAAAGAAAGCGGCAGAATATCTGGCGGGTGAGGAGAATAACAATACACCGTGTACACCAGGCGGATGTTATGACAGATTAAGAAGCTGTGGAGGAAAAGTTCTGCTTGTTGGAGTAGGACATGAGCGCAATACATTTATTCATAGTGTTGAAGAGGTACTTAATGTACCACACAGATTATCAGATAAGCCGATGAAGTTACAGATTGTAATGCCTGATGGCAGCATTAAGGATTCATATATGAGAAAGCATTACAACGCAGACCAGCCTCACATATCAGAGGATTTCGTTAAGCTTAATCAGGCATTTCTTGACTGTAAGGCTGTGCGTGAAGTGACATTTGGTGACGCAGAGAGCCTGCTGTGTGATGCACAGGCGGTGTTTGAAGTTGTAAGGCATGTCATTGCACCAGACCCTGAATGTATTGTGACGAGCAGTTCAATTCCAAAGGAGCGCTGGGAAGCACTTGTTAAGTAAATATACATAAAAACAGGGGCGGCAGACCAATCGGTCTGTCGCCCCAATTCCGTTATATGGAATATTATTTTATACCAAAGATAAGGTAAAGTAGATTGTAGTTGTAGAACATTACTGCTGCAACGAGTGAAACAGTAGACATAATCTTGATAAGGATATCAAGAGATGGTCCTACAGTATCCTTTAATGGATCACCTACAGTATCACCAACAACGGCTGCATCATGTGCTGGAGAGCCTTTGCCCTGTCCTTCAATAGCACCTGATTCAATGTACTTTTTACCGTTATCCCATGCACCACCAGCGTTACCTGTAAAGATGGCAAGCATGATAGCTGAAAGAGTAGCACCGATAAGAAGACCACCTACGAAGTAAGGTCCGAAAAGGAATCCGGCAATTACAGGGAAGATGATTGAGATGATAGCTGGCATACGCATTTCCTTTAATGCACCCTGAGATGATATCTCAATACATGTCTTATAGTCTGGTTTAGCCTTTCCTTCAAGGATGCCAGGAATGTCTCTGAACTGTCTTCTTACTTCTTCAACCATTTTACGGGCAGCATTGGCAACGGCTTCAATAAGCATACCTGAGAACAGATATGGAAGAGCACCACCAACTAAAGCACCGGCAAGAATAAGTGGGTTAGTGAAGTTAAGGTCGAGGTTGCTTCCCTCTGGCTGGAATGCATAAAGGAAACTAACCATAAGTGAAAGTGCTGCAAGTGAAGCTGAACCGATAGCAAAGCCTTTACCGATGGCAGCTGTTGTATTACCAACGGAATCAAGCTTATCAGTAATTTCTCTTACTTCAGGTTCGAGCTCTGACATCTCTGCAATACCACCGGCATTATCAGAGATTGGTCCATAAGTATCAACAGAAACAGTTGCTGATACGAATGAAAGCATACCTACGGCCGCCATAGCAATACCGAACATGCCTGAAACTGCGTATGAAACATAAGTTGTAATACCTAAAACAATAAGTGGGTACATACAAGACTTCATACCAACTGAAAGACCCTGTGTAATAGTTAAAGCTGCACCTTCCTTAGAAGCCTGTGCAATTGTCTGTGTTGGCTTGTAATCATAACTTGTATAGTATTCTGCGATACCACCGATGATAACACCACTCACTACGCCAAGTGAAGCAGCAATCCAAGGTGATATGAAACCAATGTTAAATCCTGCAACCTTGAGAATATCTGCATTCTCGCCATTGAATAACAGATAAGTAGCAACGAAGCCGCCAATAATAGTGATTCCGGCAGCACTCCATGTAGAAATGTTAAGATCTCTGTGAGGATTATCGGAACCCTTCTTTAAGAGAACATATGCAATACCAAGAATAGATGCGATAAGTCCGATTGCAGCGAATACAAGTGGGAAATACATCATCTTAGAAAGCATATCATCTGAAACTTCAAGGTTATTAGCTACATTTGAAAGGTAAAGACTTACTGCAAGAATAATTGCTGAAGATATAGCTCCAACAAATGATTCAAGAAGGTCAGAACCAAGTCCGGCAACATCACCTACATTATCACCAACGTTATCTGCGATAGTGGCAGGGTTTCTTGGATCATCTTCAGGAATGTGTGCTTCTGTCTTACCAACAAGGTCAGCTCCCATATCTGCTGCTTTAGTATATATACCGCCGCCAACACGGTTGAACATAGCAACAATAGAGCAGCCAAGTGCGTAGCATGAAAGACACTGTGTGAATACATGAGCACCACGGAGCGCCTCAATGTCAAGCATGTTAAGACCAAATCCAAATATGATGTATACAAGGAAAAGTCCTAAAAGTGCGAAACCGCCAACGCAGAGACCCATAACTGAGCCACCTTTTAAAGCTACCTTAAGTGTTGAACCAATGTTCTTAGTGTTGCGGGCTGTATTAGAAACTCTTACATTAGCGTAAGTAGCAATCTTCATACCTACCCAGCCTGCTGATGCACTCATGATAACACCAATCATGAAACATACAGATGGCTCCCAGCTGAATTCTCCATACTGGACAGTGAATATAGCTGCAAATGCGATTGCAATAATAACAACTACTACTGCAATAATCTTATACTCGTATGTAATAAATGCGTTAGCACCAACTCTTATGGCTGCTGCGATTTCTTTCATACGGTCTGTTCCTTCATCAAGTTTCTTAACACCGATGAAGTTGAATGCTGCATAGCCGAGCGCAAGCAGGGCTGCAACGATGACTAGAATTAATAAAGCTTCCATGTTTTTCTCCTCGTTAAAAAATTATGTCCGTTACGCGTGCCTGTAGAGATAATAAATATGGCGTCATTTATTATCATACTTCAAAACACCAACTTGTTAAAGTTTACTAAAAAACATTATGAAAGTCAAATGAAATTATGCACATTCACTATATAATTATGTTAAAAGATTTAATTAAAGCTGTATTGGCGCAATTGCTTAATTATAGAGAATAAGTTATAATAAATGCTTAAATAAGGCACTATATAAAACTAATTGAAAGGATAGTTTACCCTATGAAAATGAAATTAAGAAAATTTATGCAGCAGGCTGCTTCATATATTGAGATTGTATTATCTGCATTTTTACTGATAGCTATAATATTTCTTGCAGGAAAATTTATTGTGGAAAGTGTACTGGGAATAGGATGTGATAATGCCACGCTTGAGTATTTTCTTGCGAATGTTATGACATTTGCAATTGGAGTTGAGTTTGTAAAGATGCTCTGCACTCATACTCCGGGTACGGTCATTGAAGTTCTGCTTTTTGCCATCTCAAGACAGATGATAGTAGGACATGTATCTGGATTCGAGGTACTGGCCGGGGTGGCTGCAATTGCAGGCCTTTTTGCAACACATAAGTATTTGTATTGCAAGAGTCTGGGGGATTCAGATGAAAAAGAAACAGTGAAAGATAATACATCAGAGGGGAAAGAATGTAAGTAAGAAGGGAGGATATCTAGGTTATGATATCATTTTCTAAGCATTTCAGGCAGATTAAACCTTATGATGATTATAATGTTACAGATGTGCCGTGGCACGAAGCTATGGCAGCAGGTAATGGAAGGCTTGGGGGGCTTGAATCGTGTGCGCCTGTAGAGGACAGCATTATATATCAGAATGTTGAATTTGTTATGCCATCGGAAGAACCGAGACATGTGCCATATGAGGTTACATCACAGTTAGAGGAAGCAAGACAGTCGGTTATTAATTTTGATGACACATGGAATATCCATGACAGAAAAAGAACTAATATGTACTGTTATCATCCGGGGCATATGGTAAGAATTGTTCTTGATGGACAGCTAGATATTGAAAAACAGCCAGATATTAAAGGGCAGCCGGATATCTCTGATTACAGAAGATGGACTGACTATAAGACAGGTACGATAAATACTACATTTAAAGCTGATAAAACCTCTGTTTCCAGAAGTACATTTGTATCCAGAAAACAGAATGTAATTATAACTAAGATAATATCTGATAAGGCAATTGATATGTCTGTATCAATAGACGATTTTGAGTCTATGCCTAAATTCGGAGTCCAGAAGAACAATGTTCCTGCACCGGAACGCAATATGTTGTACTCAAGATTTGTGAGTGGTGACATAATAGGCACGGTTGTGCATTATCCTGAATATGAGGGAAGTGAGCTTGCAAAGGGAGGATTTGCAGGGGTTACAAGAATACTGACTGATGGTGACATGAGTGTTTCATCAAAGCCCAAGGACAGCCGTGCATACACATGTATTGATGAGACTGCGCCAGTTATTAACATTTTACATGCGCAAAGCATTACGCTTGTGACTTATATTGACTGGACAGATGATATGGGAGAATATTGCGAGTTCAGGGACAGAGTGAAGAATAAAGATACATTTGCATTATTAGACAAATGTATTAACAGAGTCAAATGTGCAGATATTACAGAAGAACCCGTAAGCTTAGGACATGATAACATAGAACTTAAGCTGGGTGGCGGTTATTCTGGAGAGTTTGCTAATGAAGAACTGCTTGATTTACAGAAAAATGAACATGATATTATACCTCAGCTGCTGGAGAGATTATATTATAACGGTCTGTATGGAATGCAGGCATGCGCAGGAACGACAGCACCAAGACTCAGCGGCTTGTGGGTTGGTGAGTGGAATCTGTTGTGGAGAAGTGCGTACACAATGGATGCCAATGTTAATATTCAGGTTTCGGGAATAAACAGCTCAGGGTTGTATGAAGCAGGTGCTGGTTATATGTGGTTTATACTTCGACAGATACCTGACTGGGTTAACAATGCGGCAATGGTGTATGGAATGAAGGATGCAGTGCTTATTCCGGTTAATACTGATGGACACAGGGCAATGATGGTAGAGTACGATATTAATTATCCATTCCAGTACTGGAATGCCGGTGCTGGCTGGATGCTTATTCCTATATATGAATTCTTACAGACTTACGGTGACGCTGTGATAACAACTGATGATGTGGCGCTGATTAAGATGTACGGCAAAGATACATTTGATGTAAGAAAAGATGTATATGAGCCGCTTCTTAAGAAGACTTATAATTTCTGGAAACAGATTGGAAATCCTGAGTATTACACAGATACAGACGGTAATGCAAGGTATGAGAAGGGTAAATGCAGTCTTAATGAGAGTGAGCATTATCTTATTATTCCATCATTTTCACCGGAGAATAAGCCTTTTGGATATCATAGTGCGATTACTGCCAATGCAGCAATGGATATCTCTGCGGCTAAAGATGTAATTAATATGTACACGGAGATGCTTAATTATACGAAGGTTGATGGATATGAGCAGGCTGTATCAGAGGCGGAAGCACTCTTAAGAATGTTACCTGATTTTATGTATGATGAGTCAGGCGCAGTTAAGGAATGGTCTATGAAGGAGTATGGCGAGAATAATGCTCACAGGCATATAAGCCATCTTTATCCGGCATGGCCGGCTTTGCAGACTCAGCATGACAGTAAGTTAGCATCTGCGTGTCGTCAGGCAATCATTAACAGAAACCATGAGAATAAAGGAAAAGATGATACCGCTTCACATGGCTGGATACATAAGGCGTTAGTAGAGGCTCGTCTTAAAAATGCAGATGCTGTATATGATACGCTTAATCTGCTTGTACACAGTGACATATTTTACACAACTTTATTTACAGACCACAATACTGACAGGAGCAAAGGTGTATATTGTACAGATACTGCATTTGGACTGGTTGGAATTATTAATGAAATGCTTGTATATTCGGACGAACACACAATTGAACTGCTTCCGGCATGGTCAGACAAGCTTGGAAGCGGCATGGTTAAGGGACTTCGTACAAGATGCGGAATAACTATTGATGAACTTAAGTGGGATGTTGATAAGAAGAAAGTGTATGTAAGTCTTGACTGGGGTAATGCTGATGAAATTAATATAGTATGCGGGAAATACGAGATTGAAAAAATCGGACATGAAGTGAAGGCGTAATATAATGAAAAAGAAATTGTTTTTTTGTATGGTGATGGTTACTATATGTATGTGTGCATGTGGAAAAAAGAATGCTGCGACAGATATGGAAAGTAGTCATGATGAGACACATTTGTATGAATCACAGACCGATATTAGTACTGTTGATGAGACAACACAGGAGGAAACAGCTCTGGAAGAAGTTGCAGAAGAGACAGAATTTACAGAGGAAGAGACGACTTTGGAAAATGCTGTGGAATCTGTAGCAGAGGGAAATATTGATGCTACAGAAGAAGTAAAACCAAAGCAGGTTGTTATATGTATTGATCCGGGTCATGGTGGAGACAGCGAAGGAACAAAGCAGGAATATGATGGAGTTCTTGTGATGGAGAAAAATCTTAACTATCGTATTGCAACGACTCTGAAAGAGTATCTTGAAGAGAATGAAGGGATTAAGGTTATTCTTACAAGAAACAGTGATTACGATTTAAGTCTTTCTAACCGTATAAAGTATGCAGTTGATAACAATGCGGATTATTTTATTTCTGTTCATGTTAACAGCAGAAGTACCGATGAGGTTGATTCACATGGTTGTATGGTTCTTATGAGCTGTAGCAGATATCAGCCATCAAATGCAAAGGTGGCAAGCGTATATGATTCTGAGATGAGGATGGCTAAATCAATAATATCTAAATTAAATGTGTTAGGACTTTCAATAGCCAATGACTGGAATACTGAAAATACCGGAGGAATTTTGCAGAGGGTAACAACAGTAGGAGAAACATATCCTGATGGTTCGCCAGCGGATTATTATACATTGTTGTATTGTGGTACCAAGGCAGGGCTTCCTTCTATTATTGTTGAACATGCTTTTTTGAGTAATGAAGGAGATTACAGAAATTTTCTAAGTACCAATGAAAAACTTGACGCACTTGCGAAAGCAGATGCAGAGGCAATAATTGAATCTATAAGGTAAAATTGATTGAAAAAATCGGACATGGAAGGTAGAACTGATGATAACTACAACTTTATGTTATATAGAGAAGGACGGGAAGTATCTTATGCTTCATAGAGTGAAAAAGCATAATGATATTAATGAAGGTAAATGGATTGGAGTAGGCGGTCATGCTGAGAATCAGGAGACTCCTGAGGAATGTCTTGTGCGTGAGGTAAAGGAAGAAACAGGTCTTACGCTTACTTCATACAGATTCCGCGGGCTTGTAACATTTATAAGTAATGAATGTGAGCCAGAGCTTATGTGTGTATTTACGGCAGATGGCTTTACAGGTGAGCTTATTGAATGTGATGAAGGAGAACTGGCTTGGGTTGATAAAGAAGAAGTTCCCGGGCTTCCGACATGGGAGGGCGACAGGGTATTTCTTAACCTTCTTCTTTCGGGGGAGGAGAGATTTTTCTCGATAAAGCTTAAGTATGAAGGCAGCAGACTTGTGGAAAAACAGGTCAATCTGTATTAAAATACAGGTTTGAATATATTTACAGATGGAGTAATTTAGCAGCAATGCTTGACAAGTTCAAGAATATGGGGTGGAAGAAATTCTATCTCATATATGCAATGTGTACTATTGAAACTATGGCAACGCGTTTTCTTCCGTTTATGATATTTAATGAAAAGAGGACAACACCAAAGTACATAACTTATCTTGGAAAGGTGCTTCCGGGAGCTATATTCTCAATGCTTATTGTGTACTGCCTTAAAAATGTTAATGTAACAAGCTACAGTTATGGTCTGCCAGAGCTGATTGCAATTATTGTGACAGTTCTTCTTCACAAATGGAAAAGGCAGATGCTTGTTTCTATCGCAGGCGGAACGATATGTTATATGCTGCTTGTGCAGCTGGTGTTCAGGTGATTGAAATGAATTGATGATTAAATTTGAAAACTGTTTTCAAATTGTGTTGACAAATTATAATTTCTTGATAAAATGAAAATTGTTTTCAAATTGAGAAAGGAAACAACATGGCGAAAGCACAATATAAAACAAAGCAGATGGCTGAATTGATAAGCTATTTGAAAAAAGAAGAGGGCAGACATGTTACAGTAAGTGAGATAAGTGATTATTTTACAGAGAAAGGCATATCTGTAGGAACAACAACCATATACCGCAATCTTGAAAAAATGGTTGAAGAAGGTATTGTTGCAAAATATACTGTTGATGGAACAAGCAGTGCATGCTTTGAGTATCTTGGTGATGAAGAGCATGTACATGCTGGTGCCTGTTATCATTGTAAATGCGAAAAGTGCGGAAAGCTTATACATTTGCAGTGCGATGAGGTTGAAAATTTAAGGAAGCATATGATGGAACATCATAGCTTTGAAATGAATCCGGTAAGGACTGTTTTTTATGGAATATGCAGTGACTGCCGGAAATAATAAGGTCAGGAAGGAGAGAATGTTATGAAAAAGCAAAGAATAGCTGCAATAATAGCCTGTTTCATATTAATGGCGGTAACATCCCTCTCTCTTTTCTATATTGAAAAAGAATTAAACCATGACTGTACAGGTGAAGACTGTGCTGTGTGTGTATGCATACACCAGGCAGAGGCTGTATTAAAAAATATCGGTAATGGTGTTTCTTTATCTGTTCATGCAATAAACATGATGTTATTCACAGTTTATATGGGAATATCAGTATGTTTTATTCTTGTATTTAAGACTTCTCTTATAAGTAAAAAAGTCCAGCTTAATGATTGAGTAATCCTTTTATGATTGAAGGGTATAGGTGTACCCTTTTATTTTTGCACCCTTTTTACATATTTTTAGGAGGATTTATTCATGAAAAGAAAATACTTATCTATATTATTAATTGCTGTTATGGCAATTCTTGGTCTGGCTGCGTGCGGTCAGAATTTATCAAATAATTCATCAGAAAACGGAAAAATTAAAGTTGTTACTACTATATTCCCAGAATACGACTGGGTGAAACAGATTGCGGGAGAACAGGCATCTGATATGGATATTACAATGCTTCTGGATAATGGCGTAGACCTTCATAGCTATCAGCCGACAGCAGCTGATATTATGAAAATATCTGACTGTGATCTTTTTATATATGTTGGTGGAGAGTCTGATACATGGGTTGATGACGCGCTTAAGGAAGCTGTAAACAAGAATATGAAGGTTATTAATCTGCTTGATGTACTTGGAGACAGCGTAAAAGAGGAAGAGGTTGTGGAAGGAATGCAGGCAGAGGAAGAAGAGGAATCTGGTGAAGAAGAGGAAGAACCAGAATATGATGAGCATGTGTGGCTTTCTTTAAAGAATGCCAAAGTGCTGTGCAAAGCAATAGCTGATAATTTATCTGAAATAGATTCAGAACATAAAGCTGTGTATGATGCAAATGTGTCTTCGTATATTGGGAAATTAGATGAGCTTGATGCCCAGTATAAGAGCGCAGTAGAGAGTTCTTCAAAAAAGACAATTCTTTTTGGCGACAGATTTCCTTTCAGATATCTTGTTGATGATTATGGATTAAATTATTATGCAGCATTTGTCGGTTGTTCTGCAGAGAGTGAAGCAAGCTTTGAGACAATATCTTTTCTTAGTAAAAAGACTGATGAGCTTGGACTTAAAAGCATACTGACAATAGAAAAATCTGATAAGAAAATTGCTAAAACTATCATAAGTAATACCAGGAATAAGAATCAGAAAATACTTGAAATGGATTCGCTGCAGTCAACAACATCAAAGGATGCAGCTAATGGAACAACTTATTTATCAGTAATGCAGAATAACCTTAATGTGCTTAAGGAAGCATTACAGTAACAGGAGAATTTATAATGCAGATATTATGTGAGAATTTATCAATAGGTTATGGCAACATGGTGCTTCATCACAACATTAATTTTTCGGTAAACAAAGGTGACTACCTGTGTATCATAGGAGAGAATGGGTGTGGAAAGTCAACACTTATGCGGACATTGCTGGGATTGCAGCCACCATTGGAAGGGAAAATTGTTTTTGGAGATGGACTTGAACAGAATGAAATTGGTTATCTGCCGCAGCAGACTGCTGTTCAGAAAGATTTCCCGGCATCAGTCAGAGAAATTATTCTCTCAGGTTGCCAGAATAAATGTGGGATAAGACCATTTTATAGTAGAAAAGAAAAGCAGGTTGCCAGTGAAATGATGGAAAAATTGCAGATAACACACATTTCTAATAAATGCTTCAGGGAACTTTCAGGTGGGCAGCAGCAAAGAGTGTTACTTGCGAGGGCTTTGTGTGCAACAAGTAAAATTCTTCTGCTTGATGAGCCTGTTACAGGTCTTGATCCAAAAGCGTCAGAAGAAATGTATCAATTTATCAGTAGGATAAACAGGGAAGAAGATATTACTGTTATTATGATTTCACATGATGTCGACAATGCTATTAATGATGCAACACGCGTTATGAAGATAGGAAAAGAT
>OHAJ01000821.1_pt1 | contig 23157 bp, 12 predicted proteins | sample 1577101 | NCBI WGS metagenome assembly OHAJ01 (sample SAMEA3541531, study PRJEB24748) | human gut metagenome | biome: human gut; feature: human-associated habitat; material: faeces | place: China | collected 2012
CCGTTTGTCGATCATCTTCGGATAGCTCTGCCACGGAATTACGCCGCTGCCCCAAGGTATGGTTTAATGATGAACTCTACGAAGACTTTAAAAGATGCTATTTTATAGCTTGTCGTCTTGTGGGTAAACGACCCGTAAAGCAAATAAAGATGGACGTTTAATAGCGGCTATGATTTGCTTCAAAACGTGGAACAGCGAGAGGTCGTGAGATTTCTCGCTGTCAACATTGAATAATGGCATAGAATTAGGAATGATATTGCGGAGATGTGAAATAAATAATGTATCTTTGCAAATGGAAATCGTGGTTGCGGAAACAGCGGTTGTTATTTTAGGCAAGCATATGAAATTCTTTGACCGAAAAGAGGAAATCGCCACTCTGCGCAATCCCACATTTTTCCGCTCACTTTGAACTGTAAAACCCAAAAACAGCTATGACTCAAGAAGTAGAAATGCTTCAATATCTGCACTATCATCCGGAAAGGTTAAGGACTGAAATAAAAACCGGTATGAGCCGTGATGTGAGCACCCGTATATTTCCCCGATTTTATGTAAATTTGCAATAAACAACTCAGAGTAATGGAACATGGGAGATTTAACCACAAGCATCTTGGCCGTTTTTTGGAGTCTTTCTCTATAAAGTGGCTTATGATTGTGGTTGCCATTTATGTGGGTATGGACTATGCGCAGGCCATGCCACAGAATATAGACAAGCTTATAGAAATATATGAAACCAAGGGTTGTCGTGTAGATGATGCCAATAAGATATTTGATTTCCTAAACAAGGAGGAAATAACCGATTCGAAGATTGTGTTTGCCGAGAATACTCCTAAAGATTCTCTGCGGCAACAATTATGGTATTGGGTGGCTGAATGGTACTATGATGTGCAGGATTATCCCACGGCTAAGAAGTATGCCTTGAAGGCTCTCCCATTGTTCAAATATCCCAATATGGGCAGGTCCGATTGCCTGAGTTTGCTGGGTATTATCCATGTAAGGCTTGGCGAGTTTGCTCCCGCTGCGTCTTATGCCAAGCAGTGCGTTGACATCGATATGAAGCTCGGAGACCCTGATAGAATTTCTTCAGGGCTGAACACTCTTGCGGGTACATATATGGCTGCTAATCAAGTCAAGGAGGCCGAGAAGTTTATTCTTGAAGGACTGGAATATGCTGACCAGGCCCATAATTCTGGACGAAAGGCCATTCTGCTCGGCATGGCATCGGAGGTATATCATAAACTCGGCGACAACAACAAGTCGCTTTCCTTTGCGCGTAAGGCTTTTGAACTGGATTCTATAAATGGCCGGAAACCCAAGATGGCGATGCGCCTTTCCCAAATGGCCTCTGCGCTTGCCGGACTGAAGAGGTACAACGAATCGGAAGCAACTTATCTTCGCGCCATCTCGCTTCTTAAAGAGGTTGGCAATCTGCATTCGGTTGGCATTGATCTGAATCAGCTCGGATTCGTTTATCTGGAGCAGAAACGCAATAGGGAAGCCGTCCAATGTTTCACCGAAGCTTCAGAGATATTCTCGAAGATTGGCGACCTATATAATAATGTGTATTCCCATAAGGGCATCTATGAAAGCTATTGGTCAATCAATCCCGATTCAGCCAAGATTGCCCTTGACCGATTCAACACATTGAAAGACTCACTTTACCATCAGGCTTCGGCCGATGCTCTTGCCAGATACAATGCCGAGTTTGGTAAAGACAGACTGCAGGAGGAGATCCAACGGACCAAGACCGCCAGAAGCCGAGATCTCATTATGGCAATCGGACTATTTATTGTCATAGCAATTATTGCCGCCGTAATCATTCGAGCACGGTATCGCCGGCATCGGTCTCAGATGCTTCAGCTTATCAAGAAGGTAGAGGAACTACAGGCGAAATGCAATGAGGCTGAGAAGAATATGGCCGAAACTCCGAAGGAGGGCATTGAGATACCCGAAACCTTAGAGGATAAGACTGACGATGGCCAGGAATTCCTAACTAAATTGTTTGTTGTCGTAGATGCTGCCCTCACCAACAAAGACTATGGTGTGGCCAAAATAGCATCGATGATGAACATGACCGAAAGGACGTTCAGCCGGCGCCTTAAAGAGGTAACCCAGCAATCGCCCAAGATGTTCATTTCCGCCATCCAGATGGAACGCTGTGCCAAGCTGCTCTTGGAGAATCCCAATAAGACCATCGGAGAGATAGCCAATCTTGGTGGCTTTGAGGAAGCCAGCGGATTCTCCCATGCTTTCAAGCGGGTCTATGGATGTTCGCCGACATCCTACCGAGAACAGGCCAAGCAATAACCTCAATCATAAAGATTTTATCCAATCCCTTCAGTCTCAGACCGGAGGGATATTTTTTTGTCTGATTTCGTCATGGTTTTGTCGCCTTTTTACACGTCGAAAGGATAGCCTCCAATCTACTTTTGCCATTTTAAAATTTGTTAAAATGGCAAAGCAACTTACTATTGATGATGTCAGAAAAGCTACGGAAGAAGCAATCACTGCAGGCGAATACAGCATTGCAAAGATAGCCGCTTCTCTGAACATGAGCGAGCGCACCTTTTGCCAGCGCATGAAGGAACTCATCGACATTACTCCCAGAGTTTTCATTTCCGACATCCAGATGAAGCGGTGTGCCCGGCTTCTCCTGGAATTTCCCGACAAGCCATTGCGGGAAATAGCCCTGATGTGCGGTTTCGAGGAGGCAAGCGGACTGTCGCATGCCTTCAAGCGTGCTTACGGCCATTATCCCACTGCATACCGTGAGATCCATAGGACGGATTCTTGAAGAAATCAGACAAAAGAGGTCCATTTACCGAATAAATGACGGCCAATACTCACTTTGTCTGATTATTACATGAGATTGGCAGACTTTTACATGCGATGTTGGGCAATGCGGGCCTACTTTTGCATCTTGAAGAGATACTATCTCTTTCTAACGCAATCATCACACATCATGCAATGATACTCCGTGAACTGAAAATAGCACTCCTGCTTGCGACAACCCTGATACTCGGCCGCCCAAACAGTTATGCCCAATCAGAAATCACATGGCCGGGAGGTACGGTATTTGACTTTGGCATGATCAAAGAAGCTGATGGCGATGTCTGCCATAGGTTCACTTTCCGCAATACGGGCAAAGAGCCGTTTGTGGTTCTCGGTGCCACAGGGAAGTGCGGTTGCACCAACGCCTCCTATTCAAAGGAGGAGATAGCACCGGGAGACACAGCCTCAGTTGTCGTGAAATTCAATCCGAAAGGGCGCTCCGGAACTTTCAAACAACGGGTTACCGTGTTGCTGAGTAGCCCGTCGCGCCACAACACCTTATTTATAAAAGGTGTGATAGAACCAAACGATTCAACTATAAACATTAATAATCTAAACCTCAACCAATGAGAAAGACGATCTTACTCACAATCATGCTATTGCTCGGCGTCCTCGGGATGCAGGCAAAGCTGACGAAATGGCCTGAGCATACAACAAAGTCGTTCCCCTACGACGCAGTTGTCTATGCAACCCTTGTAACCTCAGATGGTGAACCGGTAGTCATGCATGACTCTTTTATCGGCGCAATTATCGGGGAAGAAACACGTGCGTTCACCACGGGCACCTCTAATACGGATAATGACGGTGTAGAGAAGATGATTTACACAATCCGAATCCCTGTCGGAGCTGACGACGCAAACAAAACTGTGAAATTTGCCATCGGAAACCAGGGAACAATGTGTTTCGAAATGGCAAAGACCATCACCGTCAGTGGTGGTGACCAGACATTCGGAATGCCCTCCAAACCAATCGAGTTTGTCTACAATCCCCTGACCGGCATCACTATCAAGGATGATCTGAAAGAAATTACCGTTCAGAAAGGAGAAACAATCAATGACTATCTTAAGGCACTTGTGGTGTTGAATCCGGCAAATGCCAACGTAAATGCCGACGATATCGATTTTTATCCGGCAAACTCGGATGTTGTAGAGAGTACAGCAGAAGGCGAACTTAAGGCCATATCTGTAGGTAGCTGCGTAGTAAACATCTCCTACAGTGGGCCCCGCTACATCTGCACTGAAGTAACAGTCAAGGTAATCGATAAAGTTCCCGACAAGAGCATTTTCGAGGTTCTACAGAACCCCCTGACCATCACCCTCTCCCAACCAGAACTCCTTAAGAAGGATATTTATATGCAGCTTGCCGACAACGTCATTGTCGGCGACAGCGCTTATGCGCTTTACGGCGATACCTTCAATGCCGATAATCTTAACTTTGAAGAGGGGAGCAATGTGGCCGAGAAGATCCTTTCAGTTGAATACTATACCGGTGCTGCAGCCTTCCAGGTATTGGCCAAGAAATACGGCTCAACTCAAGTGGAATGGACCTATACTGTCAAATCTGCAGGCTTTGACGCTGACGGCTCGTTCAATCCGGAAAAAGAATACAGCCATTCTTTCGGCTTCAACCTCAACATCCAGGCTGCACTCAGCGCCATTATTGCCAATGGTTTTGTGATGGGGCTCGACGATGAAGCCACCATAAAGATTGAAACTGAACCTGCCGGTATCCTCCTTGATGAAAGCAAGTTGACATGGGATATCCCCATGGTAGGCAGCAACTCACAAACCCCCATAATCATACTTGGCGAACGCATCGCAGGAACTAACGAATGGAAATTCGAACCCCAAGCCCTCAACAAGGACAAGGCTATCACAGTAACATACGACAAAGACTATATTGACACCCTCAAGATACAGATTCTTCAGCACGTTGAACTTGTCGAGGGATGGAACTGGATGTCGCTATATTCCGACCAACTTTACGAGGACCAGATCAAAACCTATTTTTCCAACGCGCATGAAATTCGCTCTCAGTATGAGCTTCTTTACAATGATCCCAACTATGGCTTCTTTGGCTCTTTAGGATATATTAACTGTGGCAGCACATATAAAGTCAATGTAAAGGAAGGCCAGAATGTAGACTTTTACGCTCCCGAAATCCAATATTACACCGGAGACGCTGCCGATGCAAAGGCAGAATATATTAGTTCGGGCTGGCAGTGGAAAAGCTTCCCCTATTGCTTCCGTCATTATGTGGCAGAAGTGTTAGGCAAAGCGTCATTTCCCAATGGTTCCCGGATTATCTCCAAGGACGGCTTTACCGAATGCTATGAAGGTAAGTGGGCCGGAACTCTCGAAACAATCGTTCCCGGAGAAGGCTATCTCATTTACAATTCCTCCGAAGATTATCTTGAAATTACATGGCCGTCCGAAAGCAAGCTCACCAAAGTTGAGAGGCCAAAGGCAGCGAGGTGCGCTCCCTCCTATAGCCCCTTCTCCTACAACAAAAGCCGTTTTGCAGACAACATGACCATAATCGCCGAAAGCGACGAATATCTCGATGGCGAACGCTACAGCGTTGGAGCCTACGTGGACGGTGAATGCCGCGGAGCAGGTCGCATCATAGATGGCAAGATGTACATCACTGTCCATGGTGAAAAAGGCGATAAGGTTGCCTTCAAACTCTATGACAAATTCAGCGGTCAGTATATCGACATGAACGAAACCGTAGGCTTCGCACCAATATGCGGCAGTTCTGCCCGGCCCATGTCCCTCAACGCCCCCGGCACCGTCACAGGTGTGGAGGAAATAATGGCCGACGATGACTTCGAAAATGCTGAAGTATTCACTCTTTCCGGACAGCGAGTAGCCTCCGAGAACATTGCCCCCGGCATCTACATCGTGCGTGGCAAGACCTCGACCCGTAAGCTGATCATCAAATAAATCCACTATCATGTCAATCCCTTGCCATCCGGACTCGGAAGGCAAGGGGCTGACTTCCCTTTCATGCGACCAATCATTTAACAACATCATGCAATGATATCGAACACGCCACGGCGAAAAACAAGTATGCTGAAAAGATGGACAGCAGCCATTGTCATGGCTTGTTCAATGGCTAGTGTGTCTGTCCGAGCACAGGACATATCCCAGATAGCCAAGCATGACCCTCTGATTATCACCGGCTCCATCGGCACCAACAATACTTATTTCCACAGTTCCAACGGCAACAACTATATGTCGCCTTTGAGCAACAGTGTTTTCGCCAACCTTAATATCAACGTCTACGGATTTTCGTTGCCTTTCTCCATCTATTTCTCCAACGACAATCTGAATTTCAACTATCCTCAATTCTCCTTCAACATCAGTCCGAGCTACAAAAATTTCACCGCGCATCTCGGCCAATCATCGATGCCTTTCTCCAATTATATCCTCAATATGTCCTTCAATGGAATTGGTCTGGAGTACAAGGGTTCGAAATTCAGGGCTTCGGCCTTCTACGGTGTTTTGCGGCGTGCTGTCAACGACAATCCGGAAGATCCCAATCCGCGCAGAGCACAATATAAGAGATACGGCTGGGGGCTATCAGCCGGATATGGAAAGAACGGCAACAGCATCGACGTCTATTTCCTTCGCGCCTATGACTCCAAGGGATCTATAGACGAATATTGGAGGCAATTCTATCGCCCGCAGGAAAATCTGGTTGTAGGCCTTAAGGGTCAGGTGAGTTTCAAGAACTGCATCTCTCTTACAGCCAATATGGCAACCTCCGCGTTCACAGCCGATACCGAATCGCAAAAAGTAACGACAGGAGAAGCCGCCCGTTTTGACAAGATCTTTGAACCTCGGTATACTTCGAGGGTAAGATTCGCTGGCGATGCAGCCCTCAATTTCTCTTTCTCATGGCTGAATGCCTCCATCTTCTATAAGATAATCCAACCGGATTATGTATCCCTCGGCACATACTATACATCCAACAATTACCATAGTCTGGGAGTGAATCTCGGGACTACTTTGTTCCGCAGGGTTTCCCTTTCAGCATCTTTCTCGGGACAAGCCGACAATCTGGCCAAACAGCAGCTTTATACCACAAAGGGCTACGTCTACAACGGAATGGCATCGTGGAGACTTGGCAATAATTTCAATGTATCGGCCATGTATAATGGCTTCCTGCAGAAGCAGGGCGACGGAACAGCTGCCGTCAACGACACGACTGAAGTCAAACGAGTGCTCCACAGCATAAGCCTTCTCCCGACTTACAATCTTCCCGGAGAGAAGCTGGATCATACTATCTCTCTTTCCGGCAACTATACACTTAACAAAGACCTCAACAAGTTTTCCATAGGCCAGACGGATGTCAAGACATTGGCTCTCGGCGCATCATACAATATGAACGTAAAGCCATGGGAAACCAACTTCACCCTTTCCCTCAGCCATCAAGGCTCGAAAGGCTTCAACACTGAATACAATTCGGATGTTGCCTCCATTTCTACGGGACGCTCATTCCTCAAGGATAAGAATCTCAATGCTTCGGCTACGGTGTCATTATGTTACAATGAGGTGAAAGACCAGTCGAAAAGTCTTTCCATGGCTCTCGATCTTAATGCCGGGTATACTCTAAGGAAGTATCATACCTTCAGTTTCTCAGCATCATTCTGCAAATACGGTGATGTCAATATCACAAAGACAAGATCAAGTCTTGACGCCACTGACATCCGCCTTTCCCTGAACTATCTCTATACCTTCACTCTCCTCAGTATCAAGCATAAAGACAAGAAGAAATGAAACGACTCCAACGACATATAATTCCTTTTCTGTTCGCCATGGTTTCGATGGCGAGCGCATTTGCGCAGGAAGTGAACATAAACGTCACCCCCGTAAGGAACATTCTTCCTCCGCAAGTAATGTATTACTTGTCCAATCCGGGACAGTATTTCAACATCTCAGTGCAGAACACGGAGAATGAAGCCAAGTTGATATACTTTGGAGTTGAACTTCGCCAAATCATTCCCTCTTCCGGAATAGAAATAACTGTTCCCGGAAAGACGCTGCCCCAGCGACCTTTCGAGATACCGGCCATGGGCACAAAAGTCCTTAATGCCGCCGAGATGCGAACCATGTTCAATCATGTCCGCATGGAAGACATATCGATGCCATCGGGTCTTTTCGACAATGTGGTCTCAGGTTCATTCGGCAATCTTCCGGAAGGAACGTATGAACTGACTCTCCTTGCCTATAAATGGGATCCCTATCTTTCTTCGCCTCTCCTTGTTAGCAATCCTGCGTTGAGCCGTACGATCTTCACGGTATGCTACCAGGCCAAGGCTCCGGAATGGATAATGCCGGTATCGACAGGAGAATTTGGGGACCATAACATAGCCACGCTATCGAAGCAGACACCTATGCTGACATGGATGGCGCCGGTGGTGAATTGCGATCCAAAACCGCGTAACTACACCTATGACATCAAAATCGTCCAGCAGATGCCCCTGCAGGCCATTGATGAAGCCATGGAGCGCAACCCAATAGTCTACCAGACTTCGGGACTTCAGATGCCCCAGTGCCTCATCCCTTTGAATGTAATCCGGAATTTCTCACCCTATGAAACTTACCTGGCGCAGATAACGGCTCGTTCCAATGCCACTCAGGCAGGTTCGCTCGACTATATCAATATAATCAACGAAGGAAAGAGCGACATCAAGATGTTTCGTGTCAAGGATTATTCCGAGGATCCGGTACAGCCTGCCACATACTCCCGTCCTAAACTGATGCGGCCAAATCTCCCCACGGGATTGTGGTATGCACAGTTCGACCCCGCAAAAGACGAAGTCTCTTGGTCTGCACCTCAAATTGACAATGTGGGCGGTAAGCATGTATCATTTACTTATGATTTACGAATCTTCAAACCCACAAGCGGCTATTATATCTATCAACAGAGCGAATGCTTAAAAGCCGCCAATGAATTGGCCCCAATCTTTGAGCAGAAGGGCCTTGGAACCACTTCATACCGTATCCCCGCATCCATGGCGGACGCTCTTGACCCCAAGTCCGTCTACCTGATGCAAGTTGTGGCTCACCCCGACACTGTTGCAGGTGATTACAAGGCTCTAACCTTCGAAGGCGAAGGCAAGGGCATACCCGTGGCATTTGCACGCGCCCAGACCGTGTTCTCGCGGCCCGTATTGATTACACCCAGCCCCTATCAGAGTTTCGACCAGTTTGCCTACGAAAATGAAGACATCTCCAAGGGTGTGCATATCCTCATGAGGGACAATCCCGTCATCAAGTGGAAGCCCTGTGAGGTTTCATCCGTTGACGATGGCCGGACGCTACCCAATGTGACCTATGACATTAAGATTACTCAGCCAAACAAGAAATACCCTGCCTCTGCCGCCGGTATGGAGGAAGCCCTCGATAACGAAAATCCGTTCTATGAGAAAAAAGGCCTCACATCCACAGAGTTCAGGGTGCCCTCCGACTTATTTGACATCGTAGATCCCAAACAACTCTTTTTAGTGCAGGTTAGCGCCCGGGTTGAAAATGCTTCATCGGGCGACCAATCCTATGTATTCCTCAATAAGGGCAAGAGCTACCCTGGGCTCATTGTCCTTCGCAAAACAACGGACATAACCCAGTATTCTGCCCCGCGCCTCACTGTTCCCAAACCTTACACAGAAACAGGCAACAAGAAGTTTGAGGTCCTCGATCCCAACAACTGCATCATCAAGTGGAGTGCCCCTGTAGCTTCGGGCAAAGCGCAGGATCCCGTGGATTTCACTTACGACATATCGATATTGCAGCCTACAGGCGCGTACGACGCCTCCCTTTCCACTATTCTCGGGGAGGCTATCGACGGTGAAGTTGTTTATGAGCAAAAGGGTATATCAGCCACATCCTATAAGATGGACAAGAGAGCTTTTGATGCACAGATTGACACAGCATCTATGCTCCTGCTGCGTGTCCGCGCCGTAGCCGACGAAGACTATTGCCAAAAGCACAATATTCGCCTTGAGAACGACGGCTATTCAGCCCCCGCACTTGTCGGATTCAAGGCTGGTTCCGGCGATGATGCCGATATAATCGGCCTCGGAGGCATGAACCTGACAGATTCACTATATAATTTCGTCAATCCTGAAATAGTACTTCCCCGTTTCCTTCCCGATGAAGGCGCAAGAAAAGAGTTCCTCAATTCAGACATTGCTGTCAAATGGAACAGGCCGACTTTCGAAGGAGGTGCCGGAGCACAGCCTGACACGATACAATTCGTGTATGATGTAGAGCTGTTTGCCGCAAAGGATTACATTTCCAGGGAAGAGATGCTCAAGACTGCCCCGATCTATGCCAATAAGGCACTTAAGGCACAGACCGACACCATCCGTTGGGACAAACTCGACGGGAAGGTGGAAAAAGGCGACTACCTGATGCTTCGTGTCAGGCCCACGGCAGTGAACGATAAATCCGTTGCATTCCTCAATGACAGCATCAACATTGTGGACTTCGCAATGTCGGAAGTTTTCACAAGCCGATATTTCCAATGTGCAAATCAGATAGAGATTTCCAATGAAAAACCGACAACAGCCGGCGTAGCAGACCTGAAAGGGAAAAGTATACGTATCGGGGAGTATGAACTCGTGCTTGACGGACAGCTCGAAGCCTTAGAGGATAAACCTGGACATTTCAAAGGCGACGGCCATGTGATATGGGAACCTTTGCTGCTCACCTGGAAATTGGCAGTCACGTTTGATGATATCGCTGTCAATACGGAGAATCAGGTTTTTGAAGGTATTGTCCAGACATGGGGAGGAGCCCACAACAAGATGCCAAGCGCTGAAGTGGTGGAGAAGCTTTTCTCTGACTGGGGAATCGACAATCTTATTGGAGACAGCGGAATCCCTTATGCCGACATGCTCCAGGGCAAAGCCAACGACAAGGTTAAAAGCCTGGCCGAACAATTGCCTATCGACCGTTATTATCAGGAATATCTCGATGGCAAAGCCCGCGTGGCCGGACTTCTCCAGGGCAATGTGGAGAATGTTACCTTCCCGCTTGAGATTCCGAAAGAAATCAATCCCTCGCCGGTGAACTTGACAATCTCGAAAATGAAGTTTGCGCCGACCTATGCCACCATGGACTTGTTCGGCACCTTCGTTGTGCCCAATACCAAGGCCACTCAGGGACAGATTTTGGTCTTCGGCGCACCGAGGATGTGTATCAGTCCCAAGTCGCTCATACCCGAAGGCGGCACCGTGGCGCTCCTTAAGGATTTTGAAGTACAGGAACCCAAGAGCGGTTTCAATTGCAAATTCCTTGCGCCCAAGGATGTTATAGAGCCGGAAGACGGATGCTTTGTATCTTGGAGCGGTAATAAATTCGAATGGCTCAACCTCGACATCGACATGACCATGCCCTCCGACCTCAAAAAGGTGGTCAATGGTAAACGTACAGAGGAATCGCCCATACTCCACGTAGGCACCAAGATACAGAAGTGGGAAGATTTCACGGCTGAGGTATCTATCGACCCGTTCGAACATGTAGATCTCCCCGGTTATGTGTTTACGGCAGATGAGGCTATTATCGACCTTGCTTCCGGAAGCAATCACACTAAGATGGGATCCTTCCCCGAGGGATATAAACTTGAGAGCCTCGGTTTGGCAAAAGGTAAGGAAAAAGAATGGACAGGCCTTTATTTCAAGGAACTGTCAATGGCATTCCCTTCGTCAATCAAGATAGGCAACGGCAAAGAACCGATGAAGGTTGCCGTGGAGAACCTCTTCATTGATAAGTCCGGATTTACCCTCGACTGCGGCGTTGTCAACGCCATCAACTACAAGGCCGGCGAGAGCGGAACCATTGGAGGTTTCAAGTTCAGCCTTGACAAAGTTATGGTGTCGATAGTCCAGAACGACTTTAAGAAATTCGGATTTAACGGCAAGCTCGAAATCCCCCTGTTCAAGGGAGAGATTGACTACGCCTGCAATATTTACAATCAGTCCTTCACCGGAAAGGGTGGCGGCAAAGGTTTTGCATACGTATTCAAAACTTCGCAGATTGAGGATCTCAACTTTGACTTCATGCTTGGCGACCTCACTCTTGACAAGGACCTGACATATTTCCTCGTTGAAGCCATAGACAACGAGTACGGACAGACAAAAACGAACGTCGAGCTTCTTGTCGGCGGCGAGGTCACTATCGCCGGCGTGGAAACCTTAAACAAGAAGCTGGCCAAACTGCCCTTCAAACTTCAATTGCCCCAGATTAAGTTCTGCAAGATGCGCCTTGCCAACAATGACGGCTTCGAGTCGGTATATGAGAGCGGGTTGCAGACTTCGGCGGCAGCGGCTACCCAAAAGATGTTGGCTGACGTAGAGAGCAGCAGCGCTATCGGCGCCGGGTGGTGGAATGAAGCTTCGAAGATTGATTTTGGAGAAAACAGCGGCCTCTACCTCAGCATGGGACAATGGGGCTGCGCATCGCCACAGAAGAAGATCGGGCCATTTAAATTCACACTCAAGAAGTGGGGCTTTGATTTGCATAGAGACGAAAAAGACCCCTACATAGGCATAACCCTTGGCGGCGATATAACCCTTTGCGAAGAACTTGAAATCAGTGCCGGCACTACATTAGAGTTCCAGTCATGGGTAAAGAACATCGACGACCTCTCCAAAATCTCGCTTGACTATAAGGGGACGAAATTTAGGGATGCCTCCTTTGCCGTTGACGGCAAGATATTCAAGTTGGAAGGAAGCCTGAGCTGTGCCGAAGACCCGGGTAAGGATTCGGGATACGCCGGTCAGATTAAAGCCAGCGTCAAAGGCGGCCTCTTTGAGGTGACCATTGACGGCGGATACTATGACCATAAGGAAGAAAACAACAACTTCAGCTGGGGCTACTTCGATATCATGGCAGGAGGCAAATGCGGCATCCCCGCCGGTCCTCTTACCATCAACGGTATCCACGGCGGGTTCTATTTCAACTGCGCAAAAGACTTCACCAATTCGCAATCCGGCAAAGCCGTTCCAAAACCGGCCAAGGGTGTCATCGGCATCATTGCCGGTATGGGCCTTTCAACCGTCGATAATGTAACACTCAAAGGAAACCTCGACCTCACGGTTGTTTTCGACACCAAGAAAAAAGACTTGACAACCTTCATCTTCAAGGGGGATGTCGATGCTGTTGGCGGTATGGTCAAGAGCAAGGTCAATATGGTCTATGAGAACAATGATCAGGAACAGTATTTCCAACTCAATGTCACCGTCGATGCCAAAATGGATGGCGGAACGGAAGAACTTACCAAAAAGCTCAAGGCTCTTGACTCCACTTTCGAGGGATATAGTGAAGACCTTGGAGATTACGCAGGTAACTTCACCAGCTCTGTCAAGGATAACAACGACTCCAAGACCGAAGACTACAATAATACGATGAAGAAGTATGAAGAGAAGAAAAAGAAAGACTCTGACAAGTCAGACTCCGGCATCAAAGCCCAAGGTCCCGGAGCCCATGTAGAGCTCGACTTCTATATCGGACATAAGAAAACCGGTAGTGATACTTCATTGAAATGGCATGTCTATCTCGGTCAACCCGATCCGGACAAGCGCTGCACATTTACACTTATTGACTTCAGTAGCAAAATCGTTACTGTGGCCGTGGGAGCCAATGCATATCTGTGCGTTGGAAACGAGCTGCCCAACAACGGAAACCTTCCGCCCCTTCCCGTGAAGATTCGCAACTTCCTCAACGGATCCTCCTCCGGTACTTATGAGAGCGATGACGTATCCAAAGCCGACAAAGCCAGGAATGAAGCCAAGACTCGGTTTATGTCCAACGCGGCCACCGGTGGCGGCGTGATGATGGGTGCTGCCGTATGGGGTTACATCAAAGTTGACCTCGGACTTTTCTACGGCGATATGGGCGCAGAAGCCGGATTTGACCTATCCATCCGCAAGCTTGGCACGGAGCGATGCATCAACCTCAAGGGTGGTACGCCTGGCCATAACGGATGGTATGGCGAAGGCCAGCTCTATGCCTATATTTATGCAAAGTTCGGCATACGTGTCTTCCTTGGATTCTTCAACAAGAAGATTGACCTCCTTGACGCAGGTATGGGTGGCGTCCTCAGATGTGGTATGCCCAATCCCAACTATTTCACCGGCAAAGCCCGTGTGAAACTCCGTCTGCTTGGCGGCCTTGTCAAGATCAACAAGAAATTCTCCTTTGAATGTGGTAACGTCTGCGAGATGTTCTTAGGAAATGCTCTCGACAACTATAAGCTCTTCGAAACGTGCAACATCGGTTCCGAAGATTGGGACAAGGCAGTCGAGAATCCTATCGACTGGCAGATTCAGAGCCGCCCCAAGGTAACCACTCAGTCTGATATCAATAGCATTATCAATGTGGCCGACCCCAACGAAGTTGCAAAACTCAAGGAATCGAGTGCTGCCGACAACTACGACGAGAAGGCTATCGAGCGTCTTGCAAGCCGTAAATTCAAGTTCGAGATTATGGCCGACTCCGTGCCTACTCTGACCGAGTACTCGAACCTTAAAGATGCAAAGGCCGGTAAAAATGGCAAAACGAGCGAAATGGAGTATTTTGTCAATGGAGACAAGGTGACGCTGAGCGTTACAGCACTTAATCCTAACAAATATTACCGTCTGCGCATCAAAGGACGTGCCAGGGAATTTGTCAAAGGAAAATGGAATCATCCCGAGACTTTCGATACAATCGACAATAAATGGAAATTCCGGCCCTGGACCCAGACCAAGGACTTCTTCTTCGTAACCAATAACACCGCAGAACGCACTTTCGAAGATGCGGAAGACCTTGAACAACACGTAGCCCTTGCCTTCCCCGCCAACACGGATGGCTATAAGGACAAAAACGGTATCCTGATTTCCAGCAAGAGTGTGTATGTCCTTCCCATTGACCTCAAGCATCCTATAATCTCCCTTAAATATAGGATGAAGGGAAAAGCTTATAATAAGGGAAATCTTAAATGGTACCTATATAAAGGGACTCAGATTGTGTCCAGTGCCAACAATAAATGGATCGAGAACGACTCAGTGTCCATAATGACTCCCGATGGCGGACTTGAACTGTTTAATGTTACACGTAAATATGGCCATTGCAGACTTGTCCTGCGTTACGAATGGGTTGAACGCTTGAGGAGTCCGGCAACATGGACCGAATATAAGAACTATGTAGTCTACGGAAATTCTCCCGAGGAAGTATATAAGAGAGAACAACGTAATCTGCTGAAGAGTTTGACAAGTACTCCTACACCAGCGAGGTATACCGGAACCGGAAGAACCGGAAGAACCGGCAGCAGTAGCAGCGGTAGCAGTAGTAGCAGCGGCAGCGCAGGCACAAGGAATGTCTCTTTAAATAATTACCGCATAGAGGTGAACAAAATCGATTATGCCACTACGACAGATTTGGGAGAATCCACTGATGCATCCAGCGGAGGAACTCGCTATCGTGTGACCATATACAAGAAAGAAAGTGCCATGGTCGATGCTCACCAATCCAAGGATCTGATGGATCTGAGCAACGTATATCTTTACGGAAATCCGCCGGATGGAGATAAGATATTCGATAACCCCACAAATAATACAGAGCCTTACTTTGAGGCATTCCTTGGAGTGCGGCTCGACCACATGACTTTGAACATCTCTCGACAGAGCGATCAGTATCTGATTGGCGACTTCCAAAAGAGTGATTCCAAATTCAGCGTGGCTTCCCCCGGTTTGCTCACTATTACGTCAAATCCCTTCACCTACATGAGCTATCTGAGCAATATGTTCTTCATCGGAGGTCGTTATTTCTCCTCCGCAAAGAACAATCTAAACTTCACATGTAGGTCCACGGAGTCAATGTATATAGATACGCCCCTTGGAACGTGGAACTTCGGTTTACTTCGAGGCGGCAGCTATTATCTCATATCCGATGGTCAGGTCTCTATCAGAGAGAAAGTCACGATGGACAGAACTAAGATTTTCAAAACACACGTCAGAACCCTATGGCCTCTCTATAGCCGTGGCACTGTTTATCACAACAACCTGCTTGGTGAGGATACCGACGGTTTGATTACTGAATTGCCGTTGACCGAAAGGGCTCAGGCCGAGGTTTTCTATGACCTGTTTGATGTATGTGCGAAAGTCTCGGATGAGATAGGGGCAACAGTTCATTATCAGAACGAGTATAAGAGAGGTAATATGAAAGACTGGATGGCAACTAATGCCGGACGTATATTCACCACATCCGGGCGTTACAATCGTATCCGCCTGAATATTCCGGCATATCAATATGGTGTCATCTGGAATTCGGCATCCTACGGTGGACTTAACCCCAACAAAACTTTTGAGGATCCTTGGAACTCAAGACATTTCCGTATTCTTGCCCATCCGGCTGTCGGATCTCCGAGTAGCCATCTTGGTAGAAGGCTTTATTTATACACAGCCACTTCGATGGATACCCGCTTCTCATCGAGTAAGGCCTCTGAATACAGTAACATGAAATTCACTTTCACCCGTTACCGTGTCAATGCCTGGAACTACAAGGCTATGAGGTGGACGCTCTTCAGACCGGCATCCTACAAGGAAATCAAGGACAACTGCGACTACTTCTTCAAGACATATACGAGGACTTATAAAGAGCTGATAAAGAAATTGTAAGAATATAAAGACAATGAAACATAATAAAACAAAACATATGCGTACGTTGCTTTGGGCCGTGGCTGTCACGGCGGCCGCTCCCTTGGTTTTCGGAATGGTGCAAACGCAAGATCTTGGCGATGCCATGGAGTCTGCCTCCGCCGATTCGGTCTCCGCTGACGACGGTGTAATCTATCGCGACCAATTGCCCGGTACCTATCCTCTCGGGACGATAAAGCCGGATACCACCTCTCGCATAGAGGACATGTATGTATACATCAAGGCAACAGCTCGCGCTTACGGCGACAGTGTGGTGCTTCGCTGGGCCATTTCAGAGTATCCCGAATGGGAATATCTCAACCATTTCGGCTATGACGTCTACCGAGTGAACGATGACGCTGACGGATTCAAGCTCGACACTCTTGCGCAACGCATCAGGCCGCTGTCGCTTGAGCAGTTCAAGAAATGCTATCCCGACACTGTCGACTCTATAGCATATATGGGCATGGGCGCGATTTACGGCAGCGGAGATATGTATCCCGAAATGACAACCTACGAGCCCGGCACCATAGGAGCATTCTCCGAAATGGAGCAGGACCAGAAGACGCGCCTCATGGCAGCCTATCTGGCGGCCGAGTGGCGTCCCGATGTGGCGCAGGCTATGGGCTTGAGGTTCGTGGACCGCACCGCCAAGAAGGGTAAGACATATTCCTACTATGTTCTACCCTCGGTTACCGATACCACCGGACGTTTCTTCATTATGCCGGCTCAGGTGGAACATGTTTCCAACAGCAAATACAAACCGCAGCCCTACGACATTCAGATTACCGACTCAATTACCGGACATGGCAGCGTGACACTCTCCTGGAATGACACTATCAACGGTACTTTTGAGATATACACCCGTCCGGTAGGTTCTACCGAATGGGAGAAGGTGAACAAAAGACCTTATGCGCCGCCTATCTCCGCCGGGCTCAATAACGAGGACATTATCTTTGAACATTCTCATGGCCTTACCGGCGATTTTGAATATGCCATTCAGGCTCACGATGCTTTCGGCGACCTCACGGCCATGAGCGCCCCCATAAAAGTTCATTTCCCGGACATGGAGCCTCCGCGCGGTCCCGAAATCACATTGATAGAAATCGACCGCCCCGGCGAAAACCTTTGGGATGAGATATATGCTACTATCCATTTCCGCAAAGACACCATAGAGAACGACTTCGTGCGTTATATCCCTATGTATCACAACGAGCGCGACTCCCTCAAGCAATGGCGTCTTCTGACCGACCAGTATATTGCACCCACCGACACCACCGTGCGTATCGATGTGACCAAAATTTCCACCGGTCTGATTGTTATGGCGGCTGTCGATACTGCCGAAAATATTGGATATTCCATGCCCCGACTTCTGCGTGTCCATGATGCCAAGCCACCTGTGGCGCCGACCAATTTCAAGGCTTTCCCCGCGCTTGACGGAACCGTAGCCATGATGTGGGACATGTCCGACACTCTCGATGTGCATTATTACGACGTATTCTATGCCAATGCACGCGACCACCTCTTCCAGATGGCAAACCACAGCCATATAATTCCACGTTCATACACGGACACTATAGCTGTGGACGCTAACGAACGATACATCTACTATGCCGTGCGTGCTGTCGACTGGGCCGGTAATTCCGGCGCATTCTCAGACACCATCGCTGTGCTTCGACCCAATACCGCTCCTCCCTCCAAAGCGCACCTTGATTCGGCATGGGTTGACAATAAGATGATTCATACCCGCTGGATTGGCGGCGGCGATGAGATCATCGGACATTACAATTGCTATCGTCGCAAGGCCGGAAGCCGCGACTGGCAATTGCTTAGGACTTTCGATGGCGACTCGGTACGTGCCAACGGCCATGTAATGCAGGTCGATGATGCTCCCGATGGTCCCGTAAATCAGCGATACGAGTATGCCGTGGAGACTGTAAGCCTCTGGGATATCGGTTCCGGATTGACCCCTGTTTTCTCGGCAAAAGTTAACTATGACAGATTTTTGGACATTCCTGTCAAGCTTCTGGGGGATTACAGCAAAAATGATGCTTGTGTAAAGCTGGCGTGGGAGATTTCCGATGTCCCATCCGGTGCCCCATATTACTTCTGCCTCTATCGCAAGCTCCCCGGTGATGATACCTTCGAGTATATCACCGACATCCCCTCCGAACGGAAGTATTACGTTGACCCGCGGCTCAATCCCGGCGAGACGGCCGAATACTATATCTGCATACAGTTTGAGGATGGACGCCAGTCCGGACAATCGAACATAATGACAGTGTCTGCTCCCCGAAAGGAGGCTACCCCTCCAGTTCCACAACCCTAACGTTGACTGAATTATGAAGCATCTCTTATGGACCCTTACAGCAAGCCTGCTGATGATTTCATGCGGCGATTTTTACCAGTTTGGGGAAGAACCCGATGACTGGGACGGCGTCAGCATGCGTATAACCAACGCGGAGTCCTGCGTGATGGTGGGAGATTCCATGCCGCTGGGAATCGAGTTTTCGGATACGTCTAAAATCGGCAGCCCTGTCTTTTGGATGTTGTCCGACCCCAATATCGCCAAATTGCGAAATGACACCCTGAAGGCACATCAGCCCGGCGTGGTGGATGTCATGGCCATAGGAGGAAACGGCCATTTGACCGACACATGCCGGGTGAGGGTCATAGATAGGTGGGAAGCCGGAGATTTCCATAGGTGGCACCCATCCGATATGGTGATTTATGCCGACATAAGCATTGACGGTAAGCCTTGGGACAGTTCGACAATGATGATCGGAGCTTTCGTCGGAGGCGAACTCACCGGATTGGCGGTGCCCCGCGAGGCTTTCGGCATTCCCTATGCCGAGCTCCGAATATGGGCTCCCACAAATCAGGGGCAGGGCAAAATAGACCTTCGCTGCTATGATAGAGAAAATTTCCGTCTCTATGTCCTAAGGGACGACATAGAGTATGACGCATATCAAACCCTCGGAACCCTTTCCAATCTTTATCCAATAAAATTTGAACGATGAAAACCATAAAAAATATATTGGCAATAATCGGCATCTTGATATTTGCATCAGGCTGCACTCTCATGCTTGATGAACCGTCCGCTGATGGCAACGATGATACGCCTAACGGCGACGGTTTCACAGCTCCGCGTACCGAGCAGACCGAATTCGGCGATGTGACCTATCAATTTCAGGATGGCGTCCGGCTCATCAACGAGAAGTATGTGCCCTATATCATTTCCTGCCGTAACGACTCCACATTGGGTCATACCGAAATCCTATTTACCAAGAATATTCCCTCCGACCTTCTTCCGCAGCGCGGCGATTATATCGCTACCACCATGAGTCAGCTATTCCAGCAGACACTTTGCGACGGGGTTGACAATATCGAGGAAACCGGGGGAGGATATCTGCTGATATCCCATCCCGTGCCGCTTATAAAAGTATTCAAAGAACTTGACTTTTCGATTGACGCAAGAATTGCCGGAGACTATGAGGATAGTTCGAAACAATCTCGCTCGGGAGGAAATACCCCGAAACTGAAAGGTTTCCGTCTTGTTCCCAGACATAACTCATATTCAAGAGGGGAAGAGGTTGACGGTGAATTCTCAGAATCCCTCTTTTCCTTGGCATTCTGGGATGGTGATGAGAGCAAACTCAAGGAGTTCGAAACCAATCCGGCAGATTATCATAAGTGGGAGCTTAATTTGGTGGAAAAAAAGTCACATGCTTCATTCTTATTTCCGTCAATAAGAAAAGGCGGTTCAGCAACTCACTCTGCAACAAGGGTTGGACTCGCAAGTTATCAAAATGTCAAACTGAAGTTTAGCCTGAAAAACGGTTTTGACCTTGAATTGAGCAATGATCTCGTGCAGACTTATTCTTTTCGTTCGGAGGCATGCGACCGGTGGTATGCATTTCCCGTGGTTGGATCCACAGGAATGACGGTGCCCAAAGATGGGATTCTCCATGAAAACAGATGGACTAAGTATGACTATGCGCTTCCTCTTCCCGTGTTGCCATCAATAGGACTTGATGCTTATGTGGCTAAATTATGCATTGATTTCAATTTTGCTTTTGCTTATGACGAGGCAAGCAAAATCACAGGCGATAAAGTTTTCCGTTATGAAGGCGCGCAAAAGACTCAGTTTTTTAAATGGAACATGAAGACGGACAAAAATTATGAAACCACAGTCAATCGCTCCAAATCTCTGGACGTCACTGATCCCCGTCTTCGGAAAGATCTCTCGAATACCGTATTCCAGTATGCGACAAGAGGTTTTCTTCATATTGATATTGGTGTTACCTTAGGTGCGGCCACATTGGATATCTCTCCTCTTAGAATCAATTTTGACGCTTCCTTTACTCATAAAATGACAAATGACGGAAGCAAATCCAAACCGTCAACTCTCAAAGCCCCAGCTCCTTATGGTAAGGAATATTCGCTTGAAGCCACCGATAAAAGCCTGGATGAATGGAAGGGTACTCTTGCTGTGGGATTATCGACAGACATGAAAGGCGGAGCTGATTTAGGTGATTTAGCTGACTATTATGACTGGTTTAAGCACGCTGCTGTTTCCATGAAGTGGGCCGAAGGCTCGATGGTCCTGTGGCGCATAGCCGACAGTGCCTATCCGGTCATTGAATATCAACAGACATATACCCCTTCAAACTATACATATCACGGCACTGTCATGGTGCCCCATCCTGGAAAGATAGGATGGTTTAGCGTAAAAGAGGACATAATGGAGGACTTTTGTAATTTGGAACTTCTTATATACGACGAAAATTTTAATTTCATTAAGAGAGCCAAATGGGGTTTACATAATTCTGTAAGCAAAATCGGATATGGAATAGAATATGGTTTTGACTTCACTCTCGATAACACTGAATTGCCCCCCTTTAGCAAATATTTCTATGTGGTGCCCGCTTATATGATAAATAATTATTCTGATTATGGAACGCGTCTATTCTCGAAACCCTTGAAGTATACCACTCGTTTAAATACGGGCCAGATTAATGGAGTGAAGACCTTATGGGTAGAGAACGATGACAAATACTGCAAACCCGGCTACTGCCTCGACGGTATAGCCATGGATGCCGACTGCCTTTTTAATGCCTCCTCTCCGGCGAATGTTAATGTGAAGGTCGAATTCTTCGATTCAGACGGCAGAAATGTGATGTCAAAAGATTTTCAGTATGCAATCGGGACATCTAAAGGAGGTAAGATTAAAGCCATCTATCTTATCAATCACCGCATCGAGACTGTGATTGATAAGGCAAAAGTTACCCTTTGGTATGACGACCCCTATCTGCAGACCTCCGTCGACCCCTCAGCCCGGAAGATGATTCTCGATGAATTCGAAGTCGTCTATGACGACAACACCGAATGGTGGCCTGTATTTGACTACGCAGACCCATCCTATTGGACTCAACAAGGCTACCGCATAGGGCGGTAATCCCCCGAGCAAAGATACTGTTTCAAAAAGTGTGTCTGAGAAAGGACATGCTTTTTGAAACAGCGTCAAAGGGTGCTCGCACAATGACTCTTTGGTAAAATCCGATGAAAAATCCAACGAGCAACTATTGTTAAGGTTTTCAGGTTGGACGAAAAAACGGTAACTTTGCGGGATGAAGCAGCAGGGAGGCAATGGCATAGGAGTTGTTGTCGCGGCGTATAATGCGGCGGCATGGCTCGTGCGTTGCCTGGATAGCGTGCTGGCGGCTGCGGATGTAGACGCGGCGGACGTGTGTATCGTGGTGGCGGATGACGGCAGTACGGACGGCACGGCGGCTATTGCGCAGCGCTATGCGGAGACTGACGGAAGGGTACAGCTACTGAAGCTGACTCATGGCGGACAGGCGGCGGCACGCGCGGCGGCTATTGCGGCTTTGCCTGCGCAGGTCGACCGGGTGATGATTGTCGATGCCGATAACACAATTCCGCAGCAGTCGTTGTCGCAGATGGCCACACGCCTTTCGCCTGATATAGACATGGTTATCGCCAACGTGGCAAAGTATACGGCGGAGGCGAATGTACCTACTTTGTATATGGACGCCGAGGCTGTGGCCGAGGGCAAGTCCTACGAAAAAACATCGTCCGGGCCGGTCTTGCGGCAGACACCGGCTGAGGCGTTAGAACGAATGCTGAACAATGACATTCCGAATTTTACGCATGGCATGGTGGTTCGGCGAAGCCTCTTCGGTCGTATCGATTGGGACACGCATCCGTCGATGACCAATGCCGAAGACGCGATGTTGCAGTTGCTGCTCGCCTCGGCCGCCACGGGCGCGGTGGTGCTTCTCCCCGATGTTGTCGCCTACGAGTATCGTCAGCGCCCCGGGACATTGTCGTCGATGTCCAAGGTAACGCCCGAAGGCATTGCACGTGTTTGGAGGGCCGTGTCGGCAGTGCCCTCGAAGCCTCGAGTCACCTTGGAGCGCTGGGGGTCTCGGGCTGATGCACCTGTACCTTATAGGACGCGGAGTATGGATACCGCAAGATTACGAGCCACTGCGCGATATCGTTCGCTTGGTGGAAAACCCAGGCGCGGATGACCCCTGGGTTTTCCACATCTACTTCGTCTTTTGCGAGATAGCAATATTTGCCGACCATTTTCTTCTTGACCTTGTAGGTCTTGA
>OHAJ01000822.1_pt1 | contig 23142 bp, 20 predicted proteins | sample 1577101 | NCBI WGS metagenome assembly OHAJ01 (sample SAMEA3541531, study PRJEB24748) | human gut metagenome | biome: human gut; feature: human-associated habitat; material: faeces | place: China | collected 2012
TGTACCCTTCGGTGCAGGGCGGCAAGGCGTATAAGATCCTTTCCATCCGTCCGCAGGGGCAGATGGCGCTGCTCCAGCTGGAAGGGGTCAGCGATATGGACGCCGCCCGGGCGCTGCGCGGGCAAAGCTCTTCAGATATCTGTTCCTGCAGGGCCATCAGTCTGTCAAGACGGTCTTGTTTGACCTCTTCGGGCACATCGTCGTCATAGTTGGTGGCGGCGTATGTGTCATCTTCTTCGGAATATGCAAACGCACCCATTCTGTCGAATTTCTGTGTCCTTACGAAGTCCATGAGTTCTTCGAAATCCTCCTCCGTCTCTCCCGGGAAACCTACCATTAGTGTCGTGCGTAGGCGTATGCCCGGCACCCTGTCTCTTATTTCAGCGAGCAGCTTAAGAGTATCTTCTTTGCCAATACGGCGTCTCATCCGTTTCAGCTGTGAATCTGAAATGTGTTGCAACGCTATGTCGAGATAATTGCAGACGTTATCTCTGCGGGCCACAACGTCAAGCAGCTCCATCGGGAAATCGGCCGGATAAGCGTAATGAAGCCTAATCCATTCAACTCCTTTTATATCTGCCATCCGGTCAATAAGATCCGCAAGTCGATGCTCTTTATATAGGTCGAGACCATAGCTTGAGAGATCTTGTGCGATGACATTGAATTCTCTCACTCCCTTTCTGGCAAGAACGCGTACTTCCTCAAGAATTTCTTCCTCCGGTCTGGATTTGTGTCTTCCGGTGATCAGAGGTATGGCGCAGAAAGCGCAGAATCTGTTGCATCCTTCCGAGATCTTTATATAAGCGGAGTAGGGGGGAGTGGTAAGTTCGCGGTCCCATTCGGCAGGTCTTTCGGAATGCTTCAGATCGGGAAGATCATCCGCAAATTTATCCCAGTCGAATTTGCCGTAGACAAGGTCAATTTCCGGCATTTCGGCTTTGAGATCGCTGAGGTATCTTTCGGTGAGACATCCCATGGCCGCGATCTTGCCGATCTTGCGGTCATCTTTAAGCCTCGAGAGTTCCAGAAGCAGATTGATTGATTCCTCTTTGGCATCGCCTATGAATCCGCATGTATTGACCATCACGTATTCTCCGGAAGGCTCTTCGGGATTATGACTAACGGTATAGCCTTTGGCATTGAGCCTCCGGATCAGCCGTTCGGAATCAATAAGATTCTTCGAGCACCCCATCGAGATAATATCAATATGATTCTCTCTGTAGCCCATATCCGTGTCAGATTGCTTCTCCGAATAATGATCTTACGAATTCAGCCGAGTGGAAGATCTGCAGATCTTCTTTTCCCTCTCCAAGACCGATATATTTTACTGGTATCTTGAACTGATCGCTTATTCCGATCACGACTCCTCCCTTTGAGGTGCCGTCGAGTTTGGTGATTGCAAGATTGTTTACTTCCGTGGCGGCTACGAACTGACGGGCCTGTTCGAATGCGTTCTGTCCGGTAGAACCGTCCAGCACCAGAAGGATTTCCTGCGGAGCGTCAGGCACGACACGTTTCATCACATTCTTGATTTTGGTAAGTTCGTTCATCAGTCCGATCTTGTTGTGGAGACGTCCTGCCGTGTCGATTATCACGACATCCGCGCCCTGAGCCTTGGCCGATGAAAGTGTGTCGAATGCCACAGCCGCCGGATCGCTGCCCATTTTCTGTTTGATCACCGGCACGCCGACACGTTCACCCCATATGTCAAGCTGTTCTATGGCGGCGGCACGGAATGTATCGGCCGCTCCGAGCACGACCCTGTTGCCTGCTGCTTTGTACTGATAGGCGAGTTTACCTATCGTTGTGGTTTTGCCGACTCCGTTCACGCCGACAACCATAATAACATAGGGTTCTCCTGTCTTTTTGATCTGGAAATCCTCGAGTTCGGTTTCGTTCTCCGGCTTTTCAAGCATGTCGCTGATCTCTTCGACAAGCAGCCGGCGCAATTCCTCGCTTCCGACATATTTGTCGCGCGCCACGCGTTCCTGAAGACGTTCGATGATCTTGATCGTGGTGTCGGTGCCGACGTCGCTTGTGATAAATGCCTCCTCAAGATTGTCAAGGACATCGTCGTCCACCTTGCTTTTGCCGGCTATCGCATGCGATATCTTGCTCCAAACCCCCTCTTTTGTCTTCTCGAGACCATTGTCAAGTGTCTCTTTCTTCTTTCTTGAAAAAAAACTTTTGAATCCCATCTATTTGGTTTTAAGCGAGATCGGATGCCGATACCGGGTCCGGTATCCGATCTTACTGTTCATTTTCCAAAATTAGCAATTTTTTATCGAATAAAAAAACGGTTTTTACGCATAATACCTCCTTTTTTCGGTATCCCGCCGTGGAATGCGTTATCACATTCCGATTCCTCCGCCTTTGCCGCCGATGTTCTTGCTGTCGTCATTATCAAGGTTCGCGTCTGTTTTCTTGACTTGCTCCTTAAGATGTCCAAAATTCCATGACAGTGATATTCCGACATTCCAGGAGCGATTTCTCCCCGTAGAGTTCATTGTCTGCGCTCCGGTGCTTGTGTGACTTTTCCATGTCGTGTATTTTGTCAGGAAGTTGCTGGCGTTGACTGCAAGTGTCAGGGCATTGTCTTTGAGGAAACTCTTGCTGATGCCGAGGCCGTAGTAGTACCATCCCGACCATGAACCCTGCAACTGGATATTGCCTGTCGACTGTCCGCCGTAGAGTGAATATTTAACATTCCACGGGCCTGTGTAGTTGTAATTCGCGCCGTAACCTCCGTTCCAGCCGTGATTGCTGAGATCACCCTTACCGGACTTTATGCTTGTGAAATTTACGTTTCCGTTCACCGACAGGGACATTCGTGAGTTGATGTTCCAGTTCAGGAAACCAGACAGTTCTCCGCGGCGGTTCTTGCCGAAGTTGCCATATGTGTCATACCATGTACCGTCTTCATAGTAATTGTAGCTTTCTATGGTATTGTTTGATTGGTTGTAACTGAGCGACACATTGCCTCCGACAACCTGACCGTAGTTCGAATATGTGAGAGATACACTGTTGTAACGCTCGCTTTCGAGATCGGGATTTCCGATTTTTGCAAATGTCTGGGCTATCTTGAAGGGTGTGGGATTCATCTGGCTTATGGATGGTCGGCTGATACGCATCTGGTAGGCAAGCCGCAGATTGGCGGCCGGACCGAACATGTAGGTAATGGCGGCGTTAGGCACTACATCGTCGAGATTGCGCCGGAAGTTTTCTGATTCTCCTGTCACGAAATCGAGACCCATGTACGTGTGCTCGTATCTTAGACCTCCTGTCAGTGCGATTTTGTCGAAACTGCCGTTGTAGACGGCATAGGCGGCATATACATCCTGAATCTGGTTTGTTATACCGTTTTCGACAGTGGCCATTGTGCCGGCAGTCTCGCCTGTCATTCGGTTTGTGGTCGATGAATTACGGCGGAATATTCCTTTTACACCTGTTTCTATGGTCTGGTTGCCGCTTCCTATCGGATTGACATAGTCTGCCGTGACTGTGTGTTCGCGCTGGTATGTGTTCTGTCTGTTTGTTTCATGCGGATCAAGTCTGGAAGTACCGTATTCGGTGCTGTTGAGGTAGTCAAGGTCCCAGGGATTGCGTCCGTAGTTGAAACGGTAGGCAGTTGTCAGCGAATGTCCCGAATCGGAGAATAACCGACGGTAGCTTACATTTCCGCTTGCCCCCAGATTCTGCATCGAGCCTCTTATTTTCTGCAGCGTAGAGAGATGCAAGTCACCGGTGCGAGTGAAAGTCCAGGTGGTCATGTCAAGTCTGTTGACTCTGGCATCTATATCCGTTAGATTTGCGCCGACAGAAAACAGGTCTTTGTCAGTCGGTTCCCACGAGAGGTTAAAATTGGCTCCGATATAATTAAATGTAAAGCTCTGATCAAGATCAGATATCTGACGGTGCATCAGATCAGACTCGTTGTCGATGGTCTCGTTCCGGTTGAACTGGCTTTGTTTCTGCAGGGAGTTGTTGGCGTAGTTGATGCTTGCGTCTGCCGTTACTTTGTCATATTTTACCCTTCCATAGAGCGAGGCCCCGAGATCCTGCGATGAGAAAGAAACACTTGCGGATCCGGCGTAACCGTCTTTGCGTTGTTTTCTTTCCGTGACCAGATTGAGTATGCCGGCTGTCCCTTCAGCGTCATATTTCGCACCCGGTTCTGTTATCACTTCAATTTTGGAAACAGATTCCGAAGGCATGGCCTTGAGGACTTTCGATGCATTGGCCGTCAGCATCGGATCCTCTTTGCCGTTTACGTATATACGGAAGTTCTGGCTTCCCTTGATATAGATATTGTCCTGTCCGTCGACTGTGACCATCGGTACCTTCCTGAGCGCGTCAAGCACACTTTGGCCTTTGGACGTGTCATCCTGCTCAAGATCATATGTCAGTCTGGCACCGTCGGATTTTACAATCTCCTTTTTTGCGGTGATGACGAATTCATCAAGCTCATCATAGAGCGAGGAGATTGTGTCGGTAGCCTCCTGAATGGCTGTAGCCGTGTTTTCAATCGGTTCCTGAGCGGATGTGAAGAGGGCTCCTGCCGCTATGGAAGCAGCAGTTATATAGTGTTTTATGTCCATATCTTATGATTTGTGGGGCAGCTGTGACGTCCCGATTATTTCAATGCTTTCGACTCTTTTGAAGTTTCTGATTTCGCTATATAGTCGTTGAATATTCCGTTGAATTCCTCAGGAGATATGCGTAAGGCTATCAGGCGATCCATCAGATATTTTATTTCCTTTTCGAAAAAGATCTTGCGTCTCATGGCGAGTACTCGTTCTCTGGCATCTTCGGCATAAAAATATCCTATGCCGCGCTGGTTATATATGATCCCCTCCTGCTGAAGCCAGGTGTATGTACGCATAACCGTGTTGGCGTTCACACCGGTTTTCGATGCATAGTCTCTGACCGATGGGAGGCGCCGTCCGCCATGCAGTCCGGATCGTTCCACCTCATCCATTATCTGGTCGGCAAGCTGGAGATATATGGGTTTATTCTCATTAAAATCCATTTGTTTTTAAATTACGGTGCTGCGTTTGAATTTCCAGAATGCTCCATACATGATCGCCAGTGCGATTGCCGTGACTATGCCTATTATTGTCCAGAGTAAAGCCTCGCCGTCAACTACCTGTATGCGAATTCCGCTTTTTACGAATCCCATTGCGCAGAAGGACAACACAATCTGGATAAGAGCGAATATTCCCAGACTCTTAAGGAATGATTTACGTGGCCATGCCACTGATCCGAAGATAAATATTGACTCGTTGAAAAGGAACATGGCGATCAGCCCGCACACGGCAGCCGCATAATTTTCTGCAGTATGCTGGAAGGGGTTGGGAAGTGGTACCCATGTGTCGTACGTAAATCCGATCGCGAGAATATCCGAATAGCCGAACACCAGATATCCGAGAGCCACGAGGATCAGCATGCCCGGGATCACTGCGATGAGACGCGGAAGGAATTTGTCGGATGCTGTGGCCGGTGACATGAAAAGTGCGGTGCGGCCTTCTTTGTTCACCATATCGAAAAACATTTTCGAGGCGACAAGCGCGCATGCGAGGCCGCTTAACAGTATGTAGAGTACGAAGTTATCGTTGCTTGGGAAAGCTCCCATAAATCCTCCCCACAATCCGAGTATGGCGCAGAAGCCAAGATAGCTGCCTGCCATGATAAGTAATGTTTTCTTTTGCTCGATAAGCAATTTTCTCACTGTCATCCCGAATCGTCCCTTTATGTTATTATTTTCCATATTTTTTAATTTTAATGATTTTGACCGGTTGCTTGATTATATTTATTCTTTTTCTGTCACTTTGAGTCCTTTGGATTTTATGTCTCCGATGCCGTTCTCGCTGAATCTCGCGGTTCTGCATTCTCCTTTAAGATCGATGTCGCCTGTTCCGTTGGTGGTTGCTTCCACAAAGTCTGATTTTATATTGATGATGTCGATATCTCCGGTCCCTGATGTTTCGAGATAGGCCGATGTGCAGTCGAGCCGTTTGATTTCGATATCGCCGGTTCCGCATGTTTCAACGCGGATGGTATTGCAGCTTGCCTTTTCACAGTCTATGTCTCCGGTTCCGTAAGTCATAAAAGTGATATCGTCGGTATTGATAGTCTTGATTATGAAGTCCCCTGTACCGTATGTCTCGAATCTTCTGACGTCGGGATATGATACTATAAGTTTTGAATCACTGAAATCTTTCAGCTTTATGTTGTCATCCTTTGCAGTCACTACCAGTACGCTGTCTTTTACATAGACCTCTATTTTACTCAATAGGTTTTGGGTAGCCTTGAGTGTAAGTTTTGCAGGCCCGGGAACATATTCCACATCGGTAATCGCCTCGGATTTGATCGCATTGAATCCTTCGGTTATACTTAGTTCTTTCGTGATGAAATCGGAGCTGTCGTAGTATTTGTCTTTGTCAGTATGTATTTTCACGATCTTGCCGCAGGAGGTCATCAACAGGCACGCGAGTGCCGCACAGGCTGTATATTTGTAAAGTTTCATATGTATCGCTTTTATAGGTTCGTGATTTTTTTATCTCATTATTTTCTGTATCAGTTCAAAGAGTGTCTCAAGGTTTACTTCAGTCTCTTCCATCGGGTCTGTCAGAGGTTCGGCGATATTGAATCCGCCAGGAACATCCAGACTTATCAGTGCGTTGCCGGCTCGCTCTCGGTCGGTCGTGAAGCTGAACTTATATTTTTCTGCTATTTCGACAAGAGATGAATTGAGAAGCACTCCTTTTCTGTCGGTGATGATCACGTGGTCGAGAATTTTATCGACGTCATATACCTGATGGGTGGAGATAAGGATGCTTTTTTCATCGTCCATACACTCGGCTACGGCGCTTCTGAAACTGCGCTTCGCGCTTATGTCAAGGCCGTTGGTAGGTTCGTCGAGAATCAGAAGACTTGTATTGCAGGCCATGGCGAAACTGATGAAGGTTTTTTTCTTTTGTCCCATCGACAGTTTGCCGAGATGAAGGTCGGGTGTCAGTTCGAAGATGTCGAGATATCTCTCCATCTGTTTTTGATCGAATCTCGGGTAGAAGGGGGCGTTCACTTTTATATAGTCTTCCAGTGAGACATTAGGCAGGGAGAATTCTTCGGGTACAAGAAAAATGTTTTCAAGAAATCCCACCTTGCGTTCTATCGGATTATAACCTTCGAAACTGATTTTTCCTGCTTTGGGTCTCAGCAGACCGCATATAAGGTAGATAAGTGTTGTCTTGCCGGCACCGTTCTTTCCAAGAAGTCCGCAGACATTTCCTTTTTCAAGTTTCATCGAGAAATCGTCGATGAGGTTGGTTTTGCGTGAGTAGGAATAACTCAGATTTTCAATTGTCAGCATATGGTTTTGTTTTTTTAGTTTCTATTGTTTTAGTGTACTACTGTACTAAGACACCGCAAAATTAGAAATATATTTTTAATCTTCCAAATATTCGGAGTATTTTTTTGAAATTATTTTATTTCACTGAGTTATGGATTGTGACAGAAGGTGTACTAATGCACTAATACACCGTAAATTAAAAAAGAGAGCATTTTGAGCTCTCTTAAAAATTTCTATTGTTAAAAAATGTCAGAATCTGATCATACGGTTGATTTTGCGGAGTTTGGTAGAAAGCATTATTCTGTAAATGCCGAATGTGATCAGCGATATTCCTATATACATCCATACGGCTATACCTCCGGCGATAGGGCCGGCGAGGAATATTATCGCGAATATGAGTGTGGCGAAAAGAAAGCCGAGCATCCAGACTACCCAGTCATTTGCATATGTCGAGAGCACGCATGCCTCGCAGATGGCATTGATGGTCACTACGACAAGATATATGCCGATCGTATAGATGAATGTGGTGACGAGAACGGCCTGCGGCATCATGAAGAGCCACACGCCTATAATGATTTCGAACAGTCCTAACGCCAGGCTCCAGCCCCAGTTGGAGTGAGGTGCCGTGTTTATGATACCGTAAATGATATTGAGTACTCCTGCCGCACAGATACAGCCGGCAAATACATAGGCGAGTACCGGCAAGGAACTTACAGGACTGCACAGACACCATATACCAATTGCCAGTGACAGGACTCCGGTTACGAGCGGAATCCACCAGAAACGTGTCAGTCCGCCATTAAACATGCGTTTTTCCATAATCTACTATTATTTATTAGGTTTGCTTTAAAGAGTGTACGCGAGACATATGGCAGTCTCCCGTCTGTCAACTTAATAATGTTTAAAAGCCATTAATAGTTCAAAAAAAGTCCGGAGAGATATCTGCGATATCCCTCCGGGCAATTATTGAATAATACTTGTATCGGTTAAAGATTATAGTGCAACCTTCTTTCCGGCCACGATGTAAAGTCCGCGTGGCAGATCGACAGTGTTGACACCTACGTGCAGATCTACGTTGAATACGATTCCGTCGGCACGTACTATACCGATTCTGCACTCTGCAGGAGTCGTGACGATCAGACAATGGTCACGTACGCCGATCTGCATCTTGTCCATCACTGTAAAGTCAGCTTTTGTCGCCAAAAGACCTTTGGAACTATAGATACCGTTGTTCACAAATTCAAGATTGTTGGTCTGCGTCCCGTTGCCGTTGTTGAAAATAATCATAGGCTTGCCACCGCTGACAGTGCAGGTGAATTTGTAATAACCGGTCGCGGGGTCAAGGTTCATCTGCAGTCCGGGCCAGTTTCCTCCTGTATAGTTTACGTTGCTTTCCTCATTCCAAGCCCAGACATATACGGGATTCCAATTTGAAGATGAATTGTCGAAATATGCTGTATACACGGTCTCGACAGGAGGAGTGACGGGGTCATCCGGAATTTCACCGGCTCCTTCGATTGTCTTCTGATAGCCGTCGACAGTATAATAGCCGCCGTTCACAAAACCCCATCCGTCTTTTGATGTCTGGTTGTTGCCGCCGCTGCTGAAGATAACCTTTGCGGTTTCGGGAATCTTGCCTGTGCCTGTAAACGTCCATTTGTAGACATTGTTGCCAAGGTAGGTGAGGTTTTGGCCGGGCCATGAGCCACCGGTATAATTTGTCGATCCTGTCCAAATCCATGCTGAGACAGGATTCCAGGATTCATGCTCGAAGAATACCGCCTGTTCACCCTCGGCCATCGAAGGAGCGACAGGTTCGTCCGGTTCTACACGGTCTCCTCCTGGAGTTGTCCCCCCGCCGACATTGGGCTTCTCCGTCCATGTCTCGTCGGGCATTGTCTCGTCGGGCCATTCTGTCCAGGGCTGCTCGACGGATTCTGTCGCGTAGAGATATTTGCCGTCTTCTCCGATCTTGCCCGGTGCGGGTGTTTTTGCGGTGTCGAGAACATAGACGCGTATATTGCCTTTGCCTGAACATGCCACAGAGAGTGTTCCGTCCTTCACGTTCTGTTCGTCGCCTGTCACTACATCGACATAACGTCCGTTCAGAATGCCGGTGAACGTGGCGTCACCGCTGATTGTCACGAGAGCGTAGGAGTCTGTGTTGCTGTCAGTGTAACGACGCTTGAAGGCCATGCTGCCCGAGCATCCCTCGTTGCTGTACTGGCCTTTGCGCAGTGCGGGAACGGCGGCGCGGATCTTGTTTAGACGCTGTATATGGAGCGCGAGAGGATAAGAAAGGGTAGAGGCCATATTGCCGGTAGCACCGCTATATTCCGCAAAGTCCGTGACATTGACATCTCCTTCGATGTATCCGCCGAAGTATGCGCGGCCCGATTCCTTTAGTGCGATGACTGCGCCTTTGTCGATATCCTTGCCTTTCTGGAATTCGACTTCCGAACCATAATAGATACAGGGGATTCCGCGGAAGGTGAACATGAGCGAGAGATTCTCGGCCCATGTGTCCTGTGTGCCTCTGAAACGATAGTTGCTGTCAGGAGCATAATCATGCGAGTCCACATATACTACATTATACGTGGCGTCGTTGTAGAGATTATCCTGACTGCGTACGCCGTATGCACCGTCTGCGGAGTTGAAATTCCAGTGCATTGCGAAGTCGATGACGTTCAGGCCGGAGAAGTCGGTATGGTCCGGTGTGTGGTAATTGTTGCCGTCAAGCCATGCGTTGTTGCTTTTGCGGAGTATGGCGTCGGCATGGCCCATGTCATCCTTGGCTGACTGCTGCACCGATTCCCAGTTGACATGGCCGCTGACAGTCTCGAAATCCTGTGAGCCTTCTTTCTCAGCGGGGATTGCCACTACCGAATCCCATGAATCGGGATTCATGTCCCATGGATAATCCTTGTTCTCTTTCCATGTATAGTAGCAGGGCGAACAGTTGTAGTTCTCACCTCGATAGATCACTTCCATCGAACGGGCGCAGACCTCACCGTACATGAAGAAGGGAGTGTTGCCGCGTTTCGCTTTCGCTTCGGGAGAATCTGCCGCTGCGAGAAATTGCGGAAGGAACATTTTGTTGAATGCAAGTCTGGGAATATGGCCTGCGGTATCGATGCGGAATCCGTCGACACCCATCTTGATGAATCTCGAATAGCAGTCTACAAGATAGTTTGTGACTGTCGGATGCTCAGTGTTGAGGTCAACGCAGTCTCCGGCGATCTGTCCCCACCAGCGCGACGGATCGTCCCAGTCGAACCATGCTTTGTGATGCCAGAAATTATGGGTGTCGCGGTTGGTGAAGTCTGAGTTTTTCATCATTGCCAGACGTGTCCCATACTGGTCTGCCGGCTTCATAGAGGGATAATTTTCCGGCAGCTTGCCGCCTTCTGACTGCGGCACTACAAGCATCGATGCGTTGATGTCTCCGAGATTCTGAGAGTAATCTTTCTTGAACATCTTGCAGAGGTAGTTCTCTCCGAAATTACCGGTATGCTGGAGCACGATGTCCAGAATGAGTTTCATTCCGCGTTTGTGCACCTCGTCAATGAGGGTCTGGAACGCAACATCCGCACCTGCGTCATCTGCGTCCTTTGACACGTAGCGGTGATCGATCTTCGAGAAGTCCATGGCATGATAGCCGTGGTAGTCGAGACCTGAACCGTTTTCTACGATCGGGGTGATCCATACGGCGGTGAAGCCAAGAGCCTTGATATAGTCGAGTTTGTCGATAAGACCTTTGAAGTCTCCGCGCCACTCGGGATCATTGATGTTTTTCACTCCGTCCCAGCAGTAGGTGTTGTTGTTGGGATCTCCGTCATAGAATCTCGTGGTCATGGCGAAATAGATAGTCTCGTCGCGGAAGTCCGTACGGTCGCCGATGAACGTTGAAGCTTGTGAGGCAAAGGCTGAAGACGCCAGCATTGCCAGACAGAACGACTTGCTGAATAAATTCATGGTAGTCTCCTGATGTTAGATTATTATGATTAAAAGTTAAAAATTTCTAAGAGAATCTACGTGTTTGAACGCAAATTATATTTTTTTATATTTAAAGTGCAAAATTAGTGTATCTAATCCAAATTTCCAAATCAAATATATATTATTATTATATCAAATCGCTTATAAAATGTGAACGGTCTAAAAATAGTGGTAAAACGCATAAAATACCAAATAGGAGAAATACAGGATTATTAGATTATTTTGCAGTTTTGAAATGCCGATATGAAATTAATTAAAAAAGGTGGCATGAAAATTTGGTAGGTTAAGAAAAAAGAACTAATTTTGTACCCGCTATCAAGAACGACCATTGGAAAGATGCCGGAGTGGTCGATCGGGGCGGTCTCGAAAACCGTTGTGCGTTTTACGTACCGGGGGTTCGAATCCCTCTCTTTCCGCAATAAGACGAATAAAACCCGCTGACAATCAGCGGGTTTTATTCGTCTTGAGGGTCTATGAATTGACGACGCTTTCCATAGAGCAATGCACTGACGGCCCAAGCTTCGGTCACTTCATGAGAGAATTAACGATAATCGGTAGCTGCTGAGAATATGACTGGAATCAAAAGATTGTCCATAGAAGTTTCTAAGATTTCATATACCGATTTTGCAACAAATACGTGGCATATTCACAAAAAAACGTACCTTTGTGGTGTAAACAGCTTCTATGGGATAGTTTGTTGCAGAATTCGTAGTTTTTCTTGTCATTTACATTATCTCACTTAGCTTGGAATATTATAATGAACTGCGGCCAATAAATGAAAAGTAGAAAAATAGGGACAATTTACTCAATCTTCCTAACGCTTGTAATAACATGTATTGCAGGCATCCTATGTTCATGCTCAGGCCATAATGTGGAAAAACAGCTTTCACAAGCTGAATCTTTCATCATCGAACGGCCTGACTCTACCGTGGCATTATTGGTCAATATGGATACAACCGGCATGAGTGAAAGCCAAAGAGCGCGACAGGAACTGCTGTATCTATACACGCAGTTAGTCTACGGCTATCCCATTCTGCTTGATTCGACAGCCATAGCCGAGGGTGATAAGGTTTTTGCCGGCGGATTGGATGAGAATAAAATCAAATGGCTGATTGTAAAATCCGTTGAGGCTAAGCGGACTGGTAATCCTGTCGCTCGTCTTGAATTATTGAAAGACGCGGAGTTCTTGGCTATACAATTTAATGATAGCATTGACCTTGGCATGACATATTTATTTTTGTCAAACGTATATGAACAGGGATTCAATGGCACTGTAAGCAGATACTATGCTGATAAAGCTATTGACATATTCAAGGGATTGAATTGGCAGAATAAAATACGTGAGGCACGTATGGCTGTTGTCGGAGCGTATGTGACGCAAAGGGATTATAAAACTGCGCTCGACTCTATTATTGCAATGGAACCTGAGGTTATGGCTAATGCTCACGACAGCTTTAAGACATATTTTCTTGATCAGTTGGCGAGATGCTATGACTCCGACGGTCAGTCACGAAAGGCAATAGAAATCTGGCGTACCATATATGACAGCAAGAATGTATCTGCCAACACTCTTGCTCACATGGCACATGCTTATTGTCATATCAATGATCTTGACAGTGCTTACACGTTGATTAAATACGCCAGAGGATTGCCACATAATACAACCGACGATGCCCTATGTCTCAATGTGGAGTATGATATTCTTGAAAAAATGGGACGCTCATCCGAACTCGCAAGGATAGACAGTCTGCGTAATATGGCTGCGACAAGCGTCATGAAAGAGCGTCGGCTTGAAGAAAGCAGTCTCGCTCTTAATCTGAAATATGATTCTGCGGCGAGACAGGCTTGGCTGGATGCAGTCGAGGCAAGAAACCATACCAAGATCGCGATATTCATTACTGTACTTGCTATAATCATATGTATATCACTTTATGCATTTTTGAGAAAGAGGAACAGATTGCTTCGGCTTGAACATGAAAATGACCTTCTAAAAATCAGGACTATGCAGGACAATCTGTTCAAAAGTGATTGTCTAAACAAAGATATATCCACAAAAATTACTGAGCTTTTCCAGACCCGGTTCAATCTTATCGACAGCCTTGCAGCGACTTATTTTGAGAGTAAGGACACGGGACAGGAACAGAAACGCATTTATTCGGATGTCAAGACCGCATTATCGAACTTCGGTAGTAAAGAAGCTACAGATGAATTAACGAAGATTGTAAACGGTTATAAGAATAATCTTATGGTGCGGTTCAAGGAAGATTTTCCAAAGATGTCGGCCTCGCAATATAGACTCGCCCTTTATCTGTTCTGCGGCTTCTCCTTACAAGCGATAAGCATTTTCACCGATACCGAGTTGAGAAATATATATGTGTATAAATCACGCCTGAAGTCCGCTATTTCCAAGAGCGACAGTCCCCGGAAAGCCGAATATCTCCAAAATCTTGAGTAAATTATGCATCTGTTGGACGATGTAAGAAATTAAATTTTACATCTATTGAATATCAGTATCTTACAGTTAAGAATGTAAGGTGCTGTAGTTTGTTGTCTGCTAATTTAGAGGTAACTTTGCAACTGAAATCAAAGATATTCGTCATGAAAACAAATCTTATTTGCGGCCTCCGGGCAATTCTACGATATGTTATGATAATCGTTGCATTATTCCTTATCGAAGTTGTAATAGACATAACCATAGGACGTGAAATGGATCAATACTTAAGCACCCCTTATTTTACGGTTGCTATGGCTGGTCTTGTGATCACTTTTGTTTGCGGATATATTTATCCGTTCTTTCTGACAAAGACGATCAGATCATTTAACGCTGATTATCCTGATGTCACTCAAAGGTATGTCAAGGAGATATGTCAAGCCAAAGTAAAGTGCCGATACTGTTCCATTCTAGCATGCCTTTGCTTCGGGTGCTCGTTCTTTTACGATTATGATGAATATCGTCTGATCGTCAATGCTCTTATGAGTGCCGCCGTTATATTTCTTTTTCAATATCTGAAATATCGCAAACAATCAAATATAAGAGAATAATGAAAATATCAATTATCGCTTTCCTGCCTGTAATAGTCGGAATAATCGCAGGCTTGCTCGGAGGTCTGATTTATAAGAAGAATAATTCTCGAAAAAACAATTATTAAAATGTATAAGAAATTTCTGTCATTGGCTTTAGCCATTATCTGTGTGTTCTTCGTGAACGCACAGCAACCTCTGCCACTCAACCCCGAGGTAAGACACGGAGTGCTCACTTGAGGATTTCAATGCGTTCATGCGAACTCTTTATGACGGCACCAACCGCATACAGATGAATATGCATGGCATAGAGCCCGATAAATGATTGGTATTTAAATATATTTACACGGTCCCGGTATGCGCCGGGACCGTGTAAATATGGAATAACGTGTTGTTATCTTACGATAATTTTCTTTACATTTGAACCTTTACGGCAAATATAGATGCCGGGAGAGGGGTTATCGACGCGTACACCCTGAAGAGTGTAATATTCGGCCTGGGCGTCTGTATCTGAATCTATTTCCTCGATAGATGTGGTAGTGTTGATTTTGATACGATAGTCGCTGCCTCCGTTATTGTCCCAGTTATTGCCGGTATTGGTCACAAAACTTATATAATCTGCGGATTGTTTTGGATTGTTGAACGGACCGATTTTAACTTCGTATTTGCCATCTGAATTAAGTGTGAAGGGTGTGCGTGCGGCTTTTCCGTCGCTGTGATATTGCGAACCTTCGGGAAGATATTCCTGAATAGGCTTCTCAAATTTGTTTACACCCCAGTGGAGAATTATTCCTTCCTGTCCGTTGGGAGCCGTGATGGTGATCACATCATCTTTTGTGGGCTGAGCGGGAGAGATGGTATATGAACCGAGCACTGATGGCTGGTCCGGCTCTACCGGAGAAGAGCCGTTACCGTCTCCTACATATACATGGAGAATCATGGAACGGGCTACATTGCCTTTGGTGTCGGTAGCTTCGATATAATAATCTACAAGCACGTCTTTGAGCCCCTTTACTTCAGCGGAGTATTCCTGAGCCTTGTATTCGGGAAGAGGATTGGTGATTGACTCGATGTTTTTACCGGTCATCTCGATTTCCTGCCAGGGTCCGACTTCATCGCCTCCTGCATATGTCTCGTTCTGGTTCGATGTCAATGGATTGACTCCATCTTTGTCAATACGGTATTTCAGTTTGACAGACCTGAGGCCGCTTAAGTCATAGACATAACTCCAGACGGTAAAGTCTGATGGCTGGACGACGTCCCATTCTTTTGCTCCGGGGTTGTATGGTTCTCGTTGTGGATGATAAATCGAAGGACCTGTCTTGTCAGTGCCTGACGCAAGAACAGCAGCCACTTTCCCGACAGCCAGGTTGGCGGCGGTGGCAGGCTTGGAGTCCCATTCCTCAGTACCGTCCCAATACCAGTAGCAGCTTGTCTCACCGCACATGAGTTCATTCCACGCTGCGCGCACATCGGCGTTATCAGGAGCAATCGCAGCGGCGGTTTTCACATGGTTGGATGCTGCGGTAATTATACCCCAGCTGTTGTGGTCAGGGCTATAAGGACCGGTCGCGCCGACATAGTCACCCTTATCGCCATTCCATTTGAGGAATTCAGGATCTGCACCGGCACCCCACCAGCTTCCGCTTTCGACATGAATGATATCGTCATCGGCCGGAGGGAATGTTTCGAGATAGTCCTGAATGGTAGTACACTCGAAGCGATCGGGATTGGCCTTGAGCCAGTTGACAAAATTCTGAAAATTTGAACCATAATAACTTGCGGAACCGCCTCCATGATTGTCTCCGTCATGATGGAGAACCACAAGTATCGGATGATCAGGATCATCGTTATACGGTTCAAGCTGGCTGATGCATTGTTCATACTGAAGCGCTCCGAATCCGCCACGTCCATCCTCGTTGCCGAATACCAGAGACGTAGGCACGGCAATCATCTTATATTCCTTGCCGTCAGACGGATCGACATATTTCATCCAGTGCGGACGGTGTCCCCAGCCACCGGATATCTGCCCCGGGCAGTATAGACCATCGATATGGATCCAGTCGGAAGGGTTGGGGTTGAGAATGTCAGCCTTATTGGGTTCTACGATGGAAACGCCTTTTACCCATGGGTATCCCTGCGCAGTACGGTCAAAGTGTGAATTGTCGACCATGGCCCACTCTATTCCCTCTTTGACAAGAGCCGGAATCATATGTTCCTCAAATGCATTCTCAGGAGGGAAGATACCTTTTGAATAAGACATTCCGGGGAAATTCTCGGCAAAGCAATCACGGTGTTTCTGAATCTGCTTCCGGGCGTCTTCTTCGTCAATAAGCGCCATCAGAGGGTGGTAATATCCGAACCCGACCATATCGATGCGGGGATTTCCGTTATCGGTTTTCTTAGCAATGTAGTCAGTCCAGTTTCTCTTCCAGTTCTGGAAATGTCCGGTAGATTGTTCAATTACATTCAGGTTTTCGACCAGAGAGCCGGAGAACGATACCTGGGCTCCTCCGGGCAGACCTGCATCAATCAGTTTGTCGATTGCCTGCGCCGGCCAGTTCGTGTAGGCTCCTGTGCGCGAAGTGAAGACATCAAGGAGATCATAACTTAAAGAACCTCCTTGGTGAGTTTCCATTACATTCTCGCCAGGTGTGTAAATAGGCTGATGCATGTGCCACTGGAATGCAATGTAGATTTTGGGCTTCTGAGCGGCTACGGAGAGACAGGCAAAGAGCGCTGCCCCTAAAATCAATTTTTTCATGAATTTTGATTGGTAGTAGGATTTAAAAGTTAAAAAAATATAAATATAATTTGTGGGCAAAATTAATAAAAAAAATCTAAACATTGTGCTCTTAATACCATTATTCTCCTAATTTTAAACCGTTACTCATATTTTGTCTATGGAATAATGATAAAAAGAGCTGCCGGCCGATGTGACCGACAGCTCTGTCGCTTATGTTTAAATCTGAACGGGAAATTTTATTGCCATTTGAAGCGCCGCAGCCATTCGAAGATGATATTGTAGACCATTTCTCTGACTTCACGGCTATAGAGTAAGAGATCAATTCTCCACCAAGATGTTCTGTCAATGCAGACGCGTAAAGATTTGTATCGTCCCTTCTTACCGGAATTGTGGAAATATGTGTCCGAAAAGTTTTATAATAGAATTCCAAACATTATCTTAGCTTGATTTCGTGGTGTTCTTATGGCAGCTTAATTTTCTGGTAGGCAATTCTGGGAGTGCTGTCCTGACAATAAATTATCCCACATTTTTTGAATCCCAGTCTTTCAGTACTTTTCTGCATCGTAAGATTGTCTGCGTGAGTGTCAAGACGGATATTATTTATATATGACAGGCAGTAGTCTATACATATTTTCAATATTCCTCTATATTTACCTGTGGATGCAAGTCTGTGAATCGTTCCATACGGAGAGTCATCGAGCCATTCGCCATTTTCTATTATATTGTAAGTGGGATCATTTCCGATAATGAAAGCAAATACCATTACTATATCATTATCCTCGTCTTGACCTACATAGTTTATACCCCGGTTGATATCCTCAATGATAAGTTCTCGGGAAGGATATCCATTTATCCATTGTGTAAGATTCCCTGATTTTCGCATATATTGCTTAGCTATGTCATAACATGACATTATAGCTTCAATATCAGTATTTTCTCCTTTCCTTATTTTTATCAACATAAACAAACAAATTAAACGGTATTTTCTTTTATACTGACATCTTAGAGTACGTTTACCTTTAAAATGATTTTAGCATGAAGATGAATTTGACAGGCTAGCTGAAAATCTTGGTTTCGTTCTTTTCTTATGCCATATTGTCAATCCGACTGCCAGAAGTATGCTAATGACACGTGCAATATTGGAGATAAGACCTCCGGCTGCTACTTCAGTACCCTCCAGCGAGAATATGATCCAGGCTCCGTTCATTAACATATGCAATCCGATTGGAACCCACAAATTAAAATTCCATTCCACATACATCCAGCTGAAGTAAACTGCGCCTATAAAGGTTACACCGAAGGCCGCAAGGGAAGAAACCATATCATGTCCTTGATAAAGATGAAGGGAACCAAATAAAAGCGCGGGCAATATTACTGACCAGAAGAACCCGGTCTTGGCATATCGGAAAAGCAATCCGAACATAAATGCTCTGAACATAAATTCCTCCATAAATCCGGGGAAAATACTTTTTCTTAAAATAAGCGATAGAGTCGTGTCAGAGTTGAAGGAACCTAAAATCGGAAATAAAATAAAGAGGGGGGAAACACAAATCAGAGATATGCAGAATCCTTTGGCAATATTACCGTTCAAACCAAGAAAAGAGAATAATTCCTTGGGCTTTATAACAAAACTTGTGAGTATAATAACCGCGATAAACATTATTGAATACCCGACAATAAATTTTGATAAGGAGGTCGAATGTAATCCTAATAATGCCGTAATTCTCCAGGACTGATCATATACAACCATAAGAAGTACACTGGCTATAATTGAATAAAGTATCTTTGCTGTTTTCGATGTAAGTTTAAGCATATGACAATGAGTTGGTTTTAGATTGTAAAATTACTTAAAATACGACATTTGCGCAAATGAAAACACAGGAAATTCAGACGGATACAAAAAGATAAATGAGATTACGGGAAGAATGAAGAGGCTTGTAGGTATTGAATTATTTTCGTAAATTCGCAACGGACGTAATTGTATTCCTGACAAGAAGGATACACGAATTGTACAGTTTACTTATATGAAAGCAGTTATACTTGACGGTTACAGTGTCAATCCGGGAGATCTTTCCTGGAAATCCCTTGAGAATATTGTCGATCTCGAAATTTACGACCGTACCGCTCCCGAAGAAATACGTGCACGGGTGTCGGATGCTGACATAATTCTCACCAACAAGGTTGTTCTTGAGAAGGATTTACTCGACTCGTTACCACGGCTGAAGTATATCGGAGTTCTCGCTACAGGCTATAACGTAGTCGACATCAGGAGCGCGGAGGCGGCAGGTATCGAAGTTACCAATATTCCCGCCTACAGCACCGAATCGGTGGCGCAGATGGTATTCTCTCATATTCTTGCCATCACTTCGAGGGTGGAGCATTACACATCGGAAAACAGAAAAGGCCGCTGGACTGCCTCTCCCGATTTTGTGTATTGGGACAAACCTTTTCAGGAACTGTGCGGCAAGACGCTGGGGATTGTCGGGTATGGCAATATCGGAAAGGCAGTCTCGCGCATAGCGCTCGCATTCGGAATGAATGTGCTGGCATATACATCCAAGAATCCTGAAGATCTGCCTGAAGGTGTTACAAAAACAGATATGGACGGATTATTCTCCTCTTACGATATAATCTCACTTCACTGTCCTCTTGCGGAAAACACATTTCATCTTGTAAACTCCGACAGACTTGCGCTGATGAAGAAAACCGCCGTGCTAATCAATACTGGCCGCGGACCGCTTGTCGATGAGACGGCTTTGGCTTCGGCACTCGAAAATGGAGATATATGCGCCGCAGGACTCGACGTGCTTTCCCAGGAGCCTCCCGCGGCTGACAACCCGCTGTTGTCGGCCCGGAATTGCTTTATCACACCTCATCTTGGCTGGGCGACTGTCGAGGCAAGAAAACGTCTTATCGACATTGCGGTCGACAATATCAAAAGTTTTATGGCCGGAAACACCAAAAATCTCGTGACACAAAAGAATAAACAATAATAAGCGGCAGCTTACTCCGGCAACGGGATTGAAGACACGGTTTATCAGGAAGCTGTTTAAAAATAAATACAAAAGTTTTGTGTATTAGCCTTTTTTGTATTATATTTGTCTTCGAAATATCGGAAGTCTCCCCGACTGCACTTCTGTTTTGCAGAAATCCTCTCTTTTTCAATAGGGTGGATCTTCCTTATGCTTGTAACATAAATACCATATAACTCGATTTATAACCACTTAACAAAACAAAAATGAGCAAACCGTATGTAGTCGGAATTGACATAGGCGGAACCAATACTGTGTTTGGCATTGTAGATGCCCGCGGTCATGTGGTTGCGGCAGATTCCGTAAAGACAAGAAAGCACTCGGATTTTGATGATTATATCGCAGAACTATATGAAGGCCTGTCCCGCCTTATAAAGGCTAATGAGGCTGAGAATCAGATTCAGGGAATAGGTATAGGCGCTCCCAACGGAAATTACTATACCGGAGAAATCATCAATCCGCCAAACCTTCCCTGGGGACCTGTCATTCCTTTGGCAGAGAAAGTCAGCAAAGCCTTCGGTGGTATACCTGTGGCAGTCACCAACGATGCCAATGCCGCCGCACTCGGTGAAATGACATATGGAGCTGCCCGAGGCATGAAAGATTTCATCATGATTACTCTCGGAACAGGTGTCGGATCCGGCATCGTGATCAACGGTCAGCTTGTCTATGGATCGGACGGTTTTGCCGGCGAGTTGGGACATGTCATCATGAAGCGCAACAACGGCCGCGTATGCGGTTGCGGCCGCACCGGCTGTCTTGAAGCTTATTGTTCTGCCACCGGCGTAGCACGAACTGCCCGCGAATTCCTTGAAGTCCGCACAGAGCCATCATTGCTCCGCAACATGGAAATTGAGGATATAACATCTAAAGATGTCTATGATGCGGCAATGGCCGGCGACAAACTTGCCAAAGAGATATTCAATTATACCGGTGAGATTCTTGGCGAGGCGTTTGCCGATATGGCCGCTTTCTCAAGTCCTCAGGCATTTATACTTTTCGGCGGTCTTGCCAAGAGTGGAGATCTTCTTCTCAAACCGATCAAGGAATCATTTGACAAGAATGTCATGCCGGTTTTCAAAGGTAAATCCAAGATTCTCGTATCCGAACTCAAAGAAAGCGATGCAGCCGTGCTTGGCGCATCGGCCCTCGGCTGGGAAGCCCGTTATCGCTACGAGGCTCCTCATATCGAGAAAATCGAGGAAGAGCTGTAAGACTCTCTTACAATGCTGCAAGATAAAATAAGAAAGTGAGGATTAATCCTCACTTTCTTATTTTATTATAACGTACAGAAAAAAGTACCCGATTAAAAATTTTTCAGTTCATTGTAAAGCTGATGAACAGGCAGCCCCATTACATTGTAATAACTTCCGCTTATGGATTCGACAGCCACACACCCTATCCATTCCTGTATGCCATAGGCGCCGGCCTTGTCATACGGCAGAAAATTTTCGACATAATATTCGATGGATTCATCCGAAAGATCAGCGAATCTGACTTCAGTAGTGGCAGAGAATGATATGCGTCGCCCGTGAGTTGAAAGACACACTCCTGTTATCACCTTATGGGTTTTCCCCGACAAATCTTTGAGCATCCTCACAGCCTCGTCATGATCTTTCGGTTTTCCCAGTACCTTGTCTCCGAGAATGACAAGAGTGTCTGCCGTTATTATAAGTTCATTGTCACAGAATGTTTTCATGTAGGCATCCGCTTTCATATTCGCAAGATATTGCGGAATATCTTCCGTAGCTATGGAAGAAGGATATGTTTCATCTATCCCTCCGATACTTATCACATTGAAAGGTATCCGCAACTGTGACAGCAGTTCCCTGCGTCGGGGAGATTTGCTTGCAAGCAGTATTTTGTATTTTCTCAGATTTTCAAACATAAAAGGTCCTATTTAGGCCGGTTCACCATCCGAAAGCCTTTTCATCTTTCATCCAGTCCCCCCGGGCGCGTAATACTTGTTCGATTACATCGCGTGCACAGCCGTATCCTCCATTCATGCGTGATATATACACCGCGGCCGACTTCGCCTCATGGCATGCATCGCAAGGCGCACAAGGAAGCCCGGCAGCGCGCATGCAGTGAAGATCGGGAATGTCATCACCCATATAAAGCGTTTCTTCGGGAGAAAGTTCTCTCTCTGCCAGCCATGCATTAAAAATATCTATCTTATGGGCTGCTCCAAGGTAAATATCTTTAATACCCAAAGCCTCGTAACGATGACGCACCGATTCGGTCTTTCCTCCGGTTATAATAGCTATCCGGTACCCCAATCCGGCTGCAAGCTGCAGCGCGTAACCGTCCTTTATATTTACCATACGCATTGGCTCCCCCTTGTCTGACATAGGAATTGTCGAAGGAGACAGCACTCCGTCCACATCAAATGCGAATCCTCTGATTTTCTTTAGATCGTAATTTATACCGCTCATAATTCAGTCTGCTTTATTATGATTCATAATCGATGCTGTCATAATATTATAAATTCCGAGTAATCCGGGATTATCCCTGAGTTTCTCCATATGACTGCTTATAGTTTTCATATCGTGACGCGCAGCCGGTCCCGTCTGTGCTTCTACAGGACTTACACGGAGGATCTTGTTTCCGGTCTCCCGTATCAGAGGCAAAAGCACATCGAAAGGAATGTTTCTGGCAGCGAGATAATTGTCGGCAAGAGTCCAGAGATGGTTCACAAAATTACAGCTCAATACAGAGGCTATATGTATGTCTTTGCGTCTTTCAGAATCAGCCATGTATACTTTCTCGCCTATAAGTCTGGCCACAGTCTCAAGCACATGGGCCGTATATGTGTCTGAGCCTTCTATAAAAAATGGTATCTCGCTGTATTCAAGATCGATGCCTTTTGAAAATGTCTGAAGCGGATAGAAAACACCCGTAGCCGGATATATGTCCGAAATGGCCGAAAGCGGGGTAGTGCCGGAGGTATGGGTGCGCCTACTGTCATTCCAGGTGTTACGCCGTCCATAATGTCC
>OHAJ01000823.1_pt1 | contig 23128 bp, 17 predicted proteins | sample 1577101 | NCBI WGS metagenome assembly OHAJ01 (sample SAMEA3541531, study PRJEB24748) | human gut metagenome | biome: human gut; feature: human-associated habitat; material: faeces | place: China | collected 2012
CCTATATTAGCTAAAACTTTAACTTCATGTCCATCTTTTGTTATTGAATCTTGATTTTTATAATTTTCTAATTCATTCTTTTCTTTTTTTATCTTTTCTTTTATCTCTTCAAAATTTTTATATTCTTTTTTAGAAGGATTCACAAAAATTTCACCTGTTTTTCCATTTATAGCAACAACATCATTTTGTTTTATATTTTGTGTTATTTTGTTAACTCCTACACTTGAAGGAATTTCATGAGTCCTTGCCATAATAGCCATATGAGAATTCATCCCACCTACTTCTGTAATAATTCCTTCTATATTTTTAAAATCTAATTTTGCAATATCAGATGTTGATAATTCTTTTGCAACTAAAATTGTATTTGAAGGTAATTTAGATAAATTTATTTCCTCTTTTCCTATTATTTTTGCTATAATTTTTTTCTTCATATCTTCTATATCCTTACTTCTTTCAGAAATATAGGTGTCATCTACTTTTTCAAATTCTTTTATTATTTCATTAAAACCAATTTCTGTTGCATAAGCTGCATCCCATTTTTCTTTTTCAATTATTTCAATTGTTTTTTGAATTAAATTTGGATCTTGTAATATTAAAAGATATGCTTGCATAATTTCTTTTTCTGTTCCAGATATTTTTTCTAATAAGTCTTCTATTTCTTTTTCAACCTCTTTTATTGCTTTATAAAACTTTTCTTTTTCTAATGTAACATCTTTTATTTTATTTTTTTCTAATTTAATCTTTTGACTTTTAAAAATAATTGCTTTTCCTAATCCTATACCATCAGAAATTCCTGTTCCTTTTAGCATATTTTATCCTTCTTTCTATAGAAATCTATATTAATCAAGATTTTCTTTAATAATGTTTTTTAAATTTTCTAATGCTTCTTTTTCATCTTCCCCATTACATATAATTTCTATTTCTGTTTTTGATTTTATTCCTGCTGCCATAAGCATTAATGGAGATTTAGCATTAATTTTTTTATCATTTACAAGAAAAGTTATATCACTTTTGTATGACATCGCTGTTTTTGCAATTTCTGTTGCAGGTCTTGCATGAAGTCCTGTTTTATTGTTTAACATCACATCTTCTTTTACCATATTTTTATATTTTCCTTTCTTATTTTTATTTATACAGTATTTTCCCAAACATCCTGTCACAGGAGAAACAGGATGGGTACCCTTTGAATTTACAATTACAGAAAATCCAGTATCCGGATTTATAGTCAACCCCAACCTTACTACCGATACTCCTGATGTACCGACTTTCAATGAAGATTGGGAACCTACAGAAAGCAATCCCGTAAAAGCAATACGAGGCGAATTGGTACAGAAAAGTAACCAGCAAACGAAAATACTGACCAAAGGGGAGGCACTTGGAGGTAATACTGCTATGCGCATTTGGTTTGCAACATACAAATCAGAAGGGGCTACAGTACCAACAGGTTATAACTTCAAAGCACATGATGATAACAAAAACAATTGGTTCAGAGGATTCTACACACCAGATGTTGTAAATCGATGCGTTCCGTGCCGCCGTGCAGCCGGAGTTTGATCGCATGGTCAAGGAAGACGGCGTGACGCCCACCTTCTACGAGCAGGCGCAGGCCATCCTCGCCGAGTACCGCCAGGCCAACAAGTGAGCGCTGCGCGCTGACGGCCGGCAAACCCATACCGGCTTTTTGTGCCGGGTGTCCCGCACATGCTGCAGGACACCCGGCATTGCTGAGCAAAGCCACCGAAAGCAGAGGGAAGCAAATTTGAAAAAAGTACTGAAAAATCTCGACGCATACATCGCGGGCGCGATGATGATCGTGACGATCGTGCTCGTCATCGTCAACGTGATCACGCGCAAACTCTTTAACTATATCATCATCTGGAGCGAGGAAGTTGCCACTTCCTGCTTCGTGTACTCGGTGTTCATCGGTGCGGCCTACGCCTACCGCAAGCACCAGCACGTCGGCGTCGATCTGCTCGTGGAGCGGCTGCCCGCCGGCGCGCGCAGAGCCGTGCACCTGATCACCAGCGCCCTGCTCGTGGTCATCAACGGCTACATCACGATGCTCAGCGTGCAGTTTATCCAGTCGTCCTGGATCAAGCGCATGCCGATCACGAAGCTGCCGTCCTCCGTGGTCAGCACGGCGCTGGTCATCGGCTTCGGCCTGATGACGATCTACTCGCTCGTCATTTTCATCAAAGACATCAAAGGCGGCAACAAACTTGACGGGGAGGTGGACGCATGAGCACGTTCCTTTCGATCCTGCCGATCATCATCGCGCTCGTGCTGTATTTCACGGGCATCCCCATCGCCTACGCGCTCTTTGCCGCGGCACTGACCTATTTCGGCTTCATTGACACGACGACCGTGCCGTACCTGCTGATGCAGAAGTTTATCACGTCCACGCAGTCGTTCCCGTTCCTTGCGATCCCGTTTTTCATCATGTGCGGCTCGATCATGAACTACGGCGGCATCAGCGCGCGGCTGATGGACTTTGCCGACGCGCTCACCGGGCATCTGCCCGGCGGCCTTGCGCAGATCAACGTCCTGCTGAGCATGCTCATGGGCGGCTGCTCCGGCTCGGCCAACGCCGACGCCGCCATGGAGTGCAAGCTGCTCGTGCCCGAGATGGAAAAGCGCGGCTACGGCAAGGGCTTCTCCGCCGCGATCACGGCGGCGTCCTCGTGCGTCACGCCCATCATCCCGCCCGGAATCAACCTCATCGTCTACGGCCTGATCGCCGGTGCGTCCGTCGGCAAGCTCTTTGCCGCCGGCTACGTGCCCGGTCTGCTCATGGCTGTGACGCTGATGATCGCCGTGGCGATCATCTCCAAAAAGCGCGGCTACGCGCCGTCCCGTCCCCGCCGTGCGACGCTCGGCGAGATCGGCCGGCAGGCGCTCAAGTCCTTCTGGGCGCTGTTTTTCCCGCTGGGCATCATCATGGGCATGCGCTTCGGCATCTTCACGCCGACGGAAGCCGGCGGTGTGGGCGTACTCTACTGCCTGATCGTGGGCAAGTTCGTCTACAAGGGCCTGCGCAAGGAGCACTTCGTCCCCATCCTGCGCGAGACCATCTCCGGCACTGCCACCGTCATGCTCATCATCGTGTCGGCGACCGTGTTCGGCTACTACCTCAACTGGGAGAACATCCCGACCATGCTGCTCAACGCCGTGACGAGCTTTGCCAGCAACAAGTTCCTCGTGCTGCTGGTCATGAACGTTGTGCTGCTGATCGTCGGCATGTTCCTCGAGGGCGGCGCGGCGCTCATCATCCTCGCGCCCCTCATGGTGCCGATCGTGAAGGCCGCCGGGATCGATCTGGTGCACTTCGGCATCGTGTGCAACGTCAATATCATGATCGGCGGCCTGACCCCGCCGTTCGGCTCGATGATGTTCACCTGCGTGTCCATCACGGACTGCAAGATGCAGGAGTTTATCAAGGAATGTGTGCCGTTTATCATCGCGCTGCTCATTGCGCTGCTGCTGCTGACGTACATTCCGGGCATTTCGATGCTGATACCGAATCTCATTTATTAAGGGGAGACAATTGCATGAAAGTTATGGCACACCGCGGCTACAGCGGTGTATATCCGGAAAACACGATGCTCTCGTTCCGCGAGGCGGTCAAGGTCGGCTGCGACGCGATCGAGATGGACGTGCATGAGACGCGTGACGGGCGCCTCGTCGTCATCCATGACGAGCGGCTCGACCGCACGACCGACGGCTCCGGCCGCATCTGCGATCACTCGTTCGCCGAGCTGCAGCAGGTCAACGCCGCCGCACGCTTCGCGGGCAAATACGCCCCCGAGCGCATCCCGTCGTTCGACGAGTATTGCGAGTGGGCCTCCGGCGAGTCCGTCGGCCACAACATCGAGATCAAGACCGACAAGATCTACTACCACGACATCGAGCGCAAGATCTGGGCGACCATCGAGCGCTACGGCCTGGAGAAGAAGGTCATGTTCTCGTCGTTCAACCACATTTCGCTGCGCAAGATCCTCGAGATCAGCGGCAATGCGGTCGAGGTCGGCGCGCTCGTGCTCGAGGACAGCATCGGCGGCTTCCCCGGCTACTACTGCCAGCAGGCGGGCTTTGCCTGCTACCACGCGCCGATCGAGATCCTCACGGACGAAAACGTGCGCGACTGCAAGGAGCACGGCGTGAAGATGAACGTCTGGACCGTCAACGACATGGCCGGTCTGGAGCAGCTGCACCGCTGGGGCTGCGAGGGCATCATCACGAATTTCCCCGGCGTGGCCAGCGGCTGGCTGCGCGCGCAGGGTGAGTGAGCCGGACGCGGCGGAACCAAAAACGGATAAAAGAGGCGGCGCCCCCGGAGCATCTGCTCCGGGGGCGCTTTGCAGCGTCATACCATGAAAAAATCCCTCCGGCAACCGCATAGCCGGAGGGATTCTCGTTTACGGGATCAGATCTTCATGCAGACATCCCACGCGCGCCAGATGACTGTGCGCAGGTTGCCGATGGCAACGCAGTCGCCCACGCGGTGGACCTGCTTGTTGTCCTTGCCGCCGACCGGAGTCGGGATGAAGCCGACGCCGTTGACCACGTTGTCGCACGCGACGAAGGTGCTCTCGCCGGTCTTGACGTTCTTGACGGTGCAGCCGGTGTCCGTGATCTCGGTGACGGTAGACTCGAGATAGGTCGGGACCTTGTGGTACTCCATCGCGTCGCGCAGGAAGGAGGTGTTGGCAAGGCAGGTGGCCTGTGCCGCAACCAGGTCGTTTGCGTACTCGACGATGATGGGGTGCTTGCCCTGAAGGACAAGGTCATACGCCGCTTCGCAGGACGACTGGCCGCCGCCGATGAACAGGACCTTGTCGCCGACTTCCTTCTTGTCCTTGAGCAGCTCGGTGAACGTGAGCGTCTTCTCAAAGCCGGGGATGGACGGCATGGTGCGCGGGATGGAGCCGCTGGCGACGATGATCTCGTCAAAGCCGCGCAGGGTGTTCACGTCCGTGACCTCGGTGTTCAGGCGCACGTCGATGCCTTCCTTGGCAACCTCGTTGAGGTACCAGCGGATGAGTTCCTTGTCGTTCTCCTTGAAGCTCATCGCGGACGCGGTGAGGAACAGACCGCCGAGCTCGCCGGTCTTTTCAAAGATGACCGGGGTGTGGCCGCGCTGCTTGAGCACGAGCGCGCACTCCATGCCGCCAATGCCGCCGCCGATGATGGCGACCTTCTTCGGATGGCGGGTCGGAACGATCTTGTACTTGTTGTGCTGCATGGTCGTCGGGTTCAGGGCGCAGCGGGCCAGGTGCAGGGAGTCGTCCATGCTCTGGAGGTTCGCGGTGCCTTTGAACTTCGACATGTTGAAGCAGCCGTTGTGGCAGCGGATGCAGGGCTTGATCTCGTCTTCGTGGCCGCTGAGGATCTTGTGGATCCACTCATGGTCGACGAGGTTCTGGCGCGCGATGGCCACGGCGTCGAGACGGCCGGCGGCGATCTCTTCGGCGGCCTTCACGGGGTCCATGCGGCCGGCGCAGACGACCGGGCGGCTCGTGAATTTCTTGATGTGCTCGACATACTCGAGGTTGCAGTTATCGGGCATGTACTGCGGCGGATGTGCCCAGTACCAGGCGTCGTAGGTGCCGTTGTCGCAGTTGAACATATCGTAGCCCGCGTCCTCGAGGTACTTGACGGCCTTCTCGGACTCAGCCATGTCGCGGCCAAACTCGACGAAGTCGGTCTCGTACGGCATGGCGCCCTTGCCCCACGCCTTGGTCTTGGACACGACGGAGTAGCGCAGCGACACCGGGAAGTCGGCGCCGGCCTGACGCTTGATCTCCTGCACGATCTCGACCGGGAAGCGGAAGCGGTTCTCGAACGAGCCGCCGTATTTGTCGGTGCGGTGGTTCCAGTTGGCCATGGTGAACTGGTCAAGCAGGTAGCCCTCGTGCACGGCGTGGATCTCCACACCGTCGATGCCGGCGGCGCGCAGCTTCTTGGCGGTCTGGCCGAAGGCGTAGACCATGTCCTCGATCTCCTTGACCGTCAGCGGGCGGGACATGACGTCCTCCTTCCAGCGGTTCGGCACCTCGGACGCGGAGGCGCAGATATACTGCACGTCCACGATGGGGCTGGCGATCTTGTTGAGGACGTTGTTCTTGGCCAGCTTCGTCATCCAGCCGTTGATGGCCATGGAGCGGCCCATGCCGGCGGCGAGCTGGATGAACAGCTTTGCGCCCGTCTTATGGAACTCGACCATGTACTCTTTGAGCTGCTTGAACATCTGGTCGTTCTGATACAGCCACTTGCGGCCGGGGATGCCCAGCGGGTCGCGGATGCACTGCATGCCGGGTAGGATCAGGCCCACGCCATCCTGTGCGCGGTTGAGCAGGAAGTAGGCTGCTTCCTTGTCAAAGTGGTTCGGCTCCATCCAGCCGAACAGGGACGTGCCGCCCATGGAGCACTGCACAATGCGGTTTTTGATCTCCACATTGCCGATCTTCCAGGGGGTGAACAATGCGTTGTACTTTTCGTTCATGTAATACGCTCCTTCTATATTTTAGGTCTCTCCGGACCCTGGGTCACGTTTCCTCCGGGACATGGATCTCCCGGACGGTGAAGTCCTTGCCGGACAGCACCGTTTTGTTGAAGCTGTTGCAGTTCGGGCAATGGCCGTTACATTCGATCACATTGAAGATCTCGTCGCAGTCGTCGCACTCGGCCATACCGGGCACGATGTTGACGATGAGCTTCGTGTCTGCAAACGGGGTGCCTTTGACGACCGTCGGATAGATCTGCTCGACATACTGCGGGATGACGAGCGAGAGCTCGCCGCAGTCGGCCACGATCTCCGAGACGTGGTCGACGCCCTTTGCCGCCGCGTAGTCGGTGACGGTCTTGACCATGGCGCGCACGACGCCGATCTCATGCATGGCGCTGCTCCTTATCTGCCGCGCGTCTTGCGCACGAGGCGGCCGATGGCGGCGGGGGTGTTGCCGGCCACGGTCAGCAGGGTGCGGAAGTATTCACGGCCGTGCGTATCGTTGACTTTCTCGAGATGGATGGCGTCAAACTTGCACTTGGTCGTGCAGATGCCGCAGCCGATGCACTGGTCCTCGTTGAGCACCACGGTGCCGCAGCCGAGGCAGCGTCCGGCCTCGCAGTGCAGCTGCGCGTCGCTGAGCAGACCGTTTTCCGCCGTCTGCCGGGGTGCGGCCTCCAGCTCGTCGATCGCAACGCCAACGCTGCTGCGCGCCAGCGGCTTATAATCCCGCTTGTCACGGCCGATCACGAAACTCTGGTTGCTGTGCACGAAGCGATGGATCGAGATCGCGGCCTCGCGGCCCTCGGCGATCGCGCGCGCAATGTCATGCGCACCGGTCGCGGCGCCGCCGGCAAAGACATCGGCCTCACCGGTCTGGCGGGTCACGGCGTCGGCGCCGACAAAGCCGTCGGCGTTCAGGCACACGCCGGATCCGGCGGTGAAGGCGTCCGCCGCCGGGACGTAGCCCTCGGCAGCGAAGACCGTGTCTGCGGCGAGCTCTTCGGTCTTGTCGCCGTGCAGGCTGCGGATGGACACCGCGCCGTCGCGAATCTCCTGCACTGCGAACGGCGCGCGGAACGCGATGCCTTCCTTCTTGGCCTCGGAGATGTCCGCCCGGATCGCCCCGGCGACGACGGTCACGCTTGCCGCGCCGCCTTTGCGCGCGGCGCGCGCACAGTCAACGGCCTCTTTTCCGCCGCCGAGCACGACGACGCTGCCCTTGACGGACTGTCTCTTCCGGTGCAGGTATCTGCGCGCGTCCACGGTGCCGGCCGGCGCGTCTTTGCGCTGCTTCCCGGCGCCGATGCCGAGGAAGAACGCCTTGTAGCCCTCTGCGCGCAGCGCGTCGAGCGTCGTGTCCTTGCCGACTTCCACGCCGGTCCGGAACTCCACGCCCATGCGCTCGAGCACGTCGATTTCGTCGGCATAGGCCTTGCGGTCGAGCCGGAAGGACGGGATGAGCGTCGCCGGTGCGCCGCCGAGCACCGTGTCCTTTTCCAGCACGGTCACGGGGTAGCCCTGCTGCCGGAGGAAATAGGCGCAGCTCAGTCCGGCGGGGCCGGCGCCGATGACGGCGATCTTTTCCGTATGGGGGGTGCCGGTCGGGTTTTTCACCGGCGGCAAAATGACCTTACCGGCGCTGCGTTCGCGCTCGATGAGCGTCTTGCACACGTCGGCAATGGCGACGGCGGCGTCGATCTGGTTGCGGGTGCAGACCTTTTCACACTGGCGGCCGCACACGCTGCCGCACAGTTCCGGGAACGGCGTGGCCTGCCGGATGAGCGCCGCGGCGTCGTCATATCTGCCGACGGACAGCAGCTGCAGGCAGCCCTGCACCGGGATGTTCAGCGGGCACACGGCCTTGCACGGCGCGGTGCCGCTGGGCATGACGTCCGAGCGGTTCGTGCGGTACTCGGGGTTGTAGCTCGAGCGGTGGAACGGCACGCTGGCGTCGGTGTCGTAGGTGTCGGAGATGTGCGGATCGGTCGCGCAGCGCTTCTGGCCGAGCTTGAGGGCGTTGGTCTGGCAGTTTTCAACGCACTGACCGCAGGCGACGCACTTTTCCTTGTCCACGCGGGCGATGTAGTTCGAGCGGATGGCGCGCGGCGTGCGGAACAGCTCCCCGATGCGCAGTGCGAAGCACGAGCAGCCGCAGCAGTTGCAGATGGCGGTCGCGTCCTCAAAGCCCGGCGTCTGGTTGATCTCGTGCACGAGACCGTTGTCCTCGGCACGCTGGAGGATCTCATACGCCTCTTCCTTGCTCACGAGGCGGTGATAACCCTGCTCGGAGAAGCAGAGCGCGTTGTCGTTGAGGTACATGCACATGTCCTCTTCAAGGTGGCCACAGCCCTCGCCCATGAGGCGGCGGGCCCGGCGGCACGAGCACGGACCGACGCTGATGGCCGTCGCGTTGTCGATGAGCGTCTTGAGCTCGTCATAGGACGCCGTGCGCGAGTTGTTCTCGATCGCGCTCATGACGGGCATGACGCGCATGAAGAACATACCGGTCTTGCCGGAGTCGAGCATCGGCGCGAGCATCTCCGGACGGCGGCGGGTGTACGCCTCAAAGCTCTCGCCGAGCACGGGATACTTGTCGCACTGCTCACGGTTGGCGAGGATGCCCTCCATGATGCCCGGGACCCAGATCGGGTAGAAGTAGCAGCGCTTGCCGTCCACATAGCGGTAGCGGACTGCGCCGGTCTTGCACAGCTTATCGAGTTGCTCCTGCGTGTACTCCACGCTCTTTCTTGCGCGCTTGGCCACGTCCTCCACGGTGCGGTTGGCCTCCAGGCGCAGGTGCATCATGATCGCACACATGTCATCGTCGATAATCGGCTCGAGGATCTTGTACTCGGGGTCGTCATACGTGATGCCCATGTACGTCATGCTCTCAAGGCTGATCTTGGTCGCCAGCTTGAGAATGTTCGGTCGTTTTGCCATGCCTTTTCCTCCTTCAATGTCGGGTATTATTCAAAAGGTATTCCCTGTCCCCTTATTGTTTGGGCGGCGCCGCGAATGCGCGCGTGAACTGCTCGCACAGCGCGTCGATGCGCGCGTGCCCGTCGAGCTCATGCACGCTCGGCACGCCGACAGACATCCGCTGGATGACGCCGAGGATCGAATCGTATGTATTATAATAGAGTGTTTTCACATCGGCCATGGGGTCGACCGTCCCGTCGGCAAGCCCGCGGCGGATGGCTGCAGCGATCGGACCGGGGGCGACCTCATAGCGCTCCGGCGGGCGGTTGACGACCGCGTGCTGCCGGCCGGCGTTGCACAGCGCGACCTCCGCGTCGAGCGAGAAGCGGATGCCGGCCGGGTCGGTGAAGATCAGCCCCGCGTAGCTGCGCAGCAGCACGCGGATCTCCTCGATGCCGGTCATGCCGGCCCGCTGCTGCGCTGCGAGCGCCTGCGCCGCCTGCGCCTTGGCCCGGTCCCAATAGAGAAAGGCCGCCGCGATGACGAGCTCGTCCTTTGTCGCAAAGTAGCGGTAGACCGAGCGCTCGGTCAGCCCCGCGCGGTGCGCAATGTCACGGATGGTCGTCTTGTCGATGCCGTTTTCAACAAAACACGCCAGTGCCGTCTGCGCTACGAGTGCGATATTCTGTTCCCGCACCTCTTGCATCGACATGGGCGTGCCTCCTGTCTGCTATGTTTGTCAGATGGACTGACATTGTTATTATACCTGTTTTTTGCCGGTATTTCAACTGAAAGTTGCTCGATTTTTAACGAGTTTGTCATACAAAAAACACCGGTGCGGTCAAAAAACCGCACCGGTGTGTGGACAATGTTACACAGGGTAGTCGCCGGAGAGCTTCTCGTCGGCGTTCGTGCCGGAATGACAATTGTCAACGCTGCGGACGATTTATAATTTTGATAACGTCGTTTCAAATTTTGAATCGTCCGTGCCGCGTCAGTCACTTGCCTCCAGCTTGTGCAGCGCCTTGCGAAACTGCACGGAAAACAGGATGGCCGTGCACGTGACGGCGATGACGTCCGCGACCGGTTCGGCCAGATACACGGCGGTCGTCTGGTCGGGAAGCAGCGCCGGCAGCAGATAGATCAGCGGCAGGAGCAGCACGAACTTGCGCAGCACGGCCACGATGATCGAGCACAGCGCGCTGCCGATGGACACAAACGTCATCTGGCAGGCGATCTGGATGCCGAACAGGAACAGGCCCGCGCAGTAGATGCGCAGCACGCGCGCCGTGAAGGCGATGAGCGCCGCGTCCGGCGTGAAGATGCGCGCGAACAGGCCGGGGAAGAGCTCGATGAGCAGCCAGAGCGAGACGGAGTAGATCAGGCACACCTTCAGCAGCAGACGGAACGTTTCCCGCACGCGAGACGTGTTCTTCGCACCGAAATTGTAGCTCGTGATCGGCTGCGCGCCCTGACCGATGCCCTGCAGCGGCAGCATGGCAAACTGCATGACGCTCGTGAGGATCGTCATGGCGCCGACGGCGATGTCGCCGCCGTATTGGAGCAGGGAGGCGTTGAAGCACACGGAGATGACGCTCTCGCTCGCCTGCATCGTGAACGTGGCCAGGCCGAGCGCCACGCACGGCAGGATGAGCTTCGGCGAGACGAAGAGGTTTTCCCGCCGCAGGCGCAAAAACGCCTTCTTCCCGCACAGAAACGCCAGCACCCACGCGCACGAGAGTCCCTGTGAGAGCACGGTCGCCAGTGCTGCGCCGCGCACGCCCATGCCCAGCGCGAAGATGAAGATCGGGTCGAGGATGATGTTCGCCGCCGCGCCGATGAGCACCGTGTACATGCCCACCTTGGCAAAGCCCTGCGCCGTGATGAAGGCGTTCATGCCCAGCGTGAGCTCGACAAAGAGCGTGCCGAACGCATAAATATGCAGGTAGTCCGCGGCGTAGTCAATGGTGTTCTCGCTCGCGCCGAAGGCGAGCAGTGCCTCGCGCCCCCAGAGGAGTAGCACCGCCGTGAGCACAATGGAGATACCGATCTGCAGCGTGAAGCAGCCGCCGAGCGTCTTTTCGGCGCTGTCCATATCGTCGCGCCCCATGTAGATCGACGCGCGCGGCGCGCCGCCCGAGGCCGTGAAGCACGCGAAGGCCGACACGATCAGAATGATCGGCAGGCACACGCCCACGCCTGTCAGCGCGAGACTGCCGACCTCCGGAATGTGGCCGATGTAGATGCGGTCGACGATGTTGTAGAGCATGTTCACCAGCTGCGCGATCACCGTCGGGATCGCGAGCCGGCGCAGGAGCTGTCCGACGGGCTCCGTGCCGAGAAATGTTTTGTCCTGCTGCATTTAACTTTCCTCCCTGTTGGCCATACGGTCAAGATTCTGCGCGAACGCCGTCAGACAGTGCTGGAACGTTTCGAGCGCGTCGGGCGCGAGGCCCGCGGACATCTGCGCGATGAACTGCTCCTGCAGCGCCTGACCGCGCGCGACGATCGGCGCCGCCTTATCCGTGCACATGAGCCGGCAGCGGCGCCGGTCGCCGGGGTCGCGCGTGCGCAGCAGGTAGCCCTCGCGCACGAGATTGTCCACGTGGAACGACACGATGCCCGGCTTGAGCTTCCGGTACGTGCAGATGTCGCGCGCGGTGTCCAGCCCCGGATTGTTGGCCAGAAAGAGCAGAATGTCCACGGCGTTTTGCGCCATGTCCAGCTCCGCGCTCAGCGGCTGCATGACGGCGGCGTAAGCGTCGAGGATGCGGCGCGTGTACGTATAGACCTGCGATGCGGTGAGCACGGCGGTCACCTCCCGAAAAATAGTTCAATTTTGAACGATTTTGTATTATACCAGCATCCGCCCGGAAAGCAAGCGGATAATTGTGAACATTTGTGCGTTGACAATGACGCAGATGTGTGTATAATTGTATACAATAATACAAAGCAAACGGAAAGGAGTCCCACTGCCATGCTTGAAATATCCGGAAAGACGAATTTGCTGGAGCAGAATGCGTATAAATATTCGCTCCAGGACGTGGCGGAGCCGAACCTCCAGCGCGACATCTACACGCAGGGAATGGTGCCGAAGGTGCCGTTCAACCACCGGCGCGTGCCGATGAACATGCCCGAGGAGATCTGGATCACGGACACATCCCTGCGCGACGGGCAGCAGTCCGTGGAGCCGTACACGGTCGACCAGATCGTCAATATTTATAAGTACCTGTCGCGGCTCGGCGGGCCGTACGGCATCATCCGGCAGACGGAGTTTTTCATCTACAGCAAGAAGGACCGCGAGGCGCTCGAAAAGTGCATGGAGCTGGGGCTGAAGTTCCCGGAGATCACGACGTGGATCCGCGCCACGAAGGAGGATTTTCGCCTCGTGCGCGACCTCGGCATCCGCGAGACGGGCATCCTCGTCAGCTGCAGTGACTACCACATCTTTAAGAAGATGAAAATGACCCGAAAGCAGGCCATGGACTATTACCTTGCCACCGTGGCCGACGCGTTTGAGGCCGGCGTCGTCCCGCGCTGCCACCTCGAGGACATCACGCGCGCCGATTTTTACGGCTTTGTGGTGCCGTTTGTCAACGAGCTGCAAAAGCTCTCGCGCCAGGCGGGCATTCCGGTCAAGATCCGCGCGTGCGACACCATGGGCTACGGCATCCCCTACACGGAGGCGGCGCTGCCGCGCAGCGTGGCCGGCATCATTTACGGCCTGCAGCAATACTCCGATGTGCCGAGCGAGTGTCTCGAATGGCACGGGCACAACGACTTTTACAAGGCGGTCGTCAACGCCTCGACCGCGTGGCTCTACGGCGCGTGCGCGGTCAACTGTTCGCTGCTGGGCATCGGTGAGCGCACGGGCAACATCCCGCTCGAGGCGATGGTGTTCGAGTACGCGTCGCTGCGCGGCTCGCTCGACGGCATGGACCCGACCGTCATCACCGAGATCGCCGACTACTTCCAGCACGAGATCGGCTACGACATCCCGCCGATGACGCCGTTCGTCGGGCGCGACTTCAACGCCACGCGTGCCGGCATCCACGCCGACGGTCTGCTCAAGGACGCCGAGATCTACACGATCTTCGATACCGAGAAGCTGCTCAACCGCCCGGCGTCCGTGCAGGTCGCCAAGACGTCCGGCCTCGCGGGCATCGCCTACTGGATCAACCAGAACTACCACCTGACCGGAGCTGCGCAGATCGACAAGCATGACCCGCTCGTGCTCGCGCTCAAGGGCTGGGTGGACGCGGAATACGAGGACGGCCGCCAGACCGTCCTGTCCGCCAAGGAACTCAACGCCAAGATCGCGGAGCTGGCCCCCGGCCGCTTCGCGCAGGTCTGACAGGAGGCGCCGCATGAAAGATTTCCGTACCGTTACGCTGGCCGATCAAGTGTTTGAGCGGCTGGAATCCGATATCATTCAGGGCGTGTACCCGCGCGGCGAGGTGCTCACGGAGCTCCGGCTCGTCGAGCAGCTCAACGTCAGCCGCACGCCCATCCGCGAGGCGCTGCGCCGCCTCGAGCAGGAGCACCTCATCGCCGACACCGGCAAAGGCTCCGTCGTGCTCGGCATCACGGCCGAGGATCTGGTGGACATCATGGACATCCGCTGCAAGATCGAGGGGCTCGCGTCCTACTACGCGGCGAAAAACGCTTCGCCCGAGGGCCTCGCGCGCCTGCGCCACATCATGGACCTGCAGGAGTTTTACTTTGAAAAGCGCGACGCTGAGCACCTGCGCGAGATGGACGACCAGTTCCACGACGTCATCTGCGACATGAGCGGCCACGCCGTCATCAGTGACACGCTCATCCCGCTGCACCGCAAGACCCGCCGCTACCGCAAGGCGTCCATTGCCGACGCTTCGCGCACGGCGCAGGTCGTCAGGGAGCACCGCGCCATCTTCGACGCCATTGCCGCCGGCGCCGCCGACCGCGCCGCCGAGCTCACGACCGAACACACCATTCACGCAAAAGAAAGTATGATGGGGAGGCTGAAAAACCATGGGTGAGACCCTTGCTCAGAAAATCATCCGTGCCCACCTGCTGCACGGCGACATGACGCCCGGCAGCGAGATCGCCCTGCGCATTGACCAGACGCTCACGCAGGACGCCACCGGCACGATGGCCTATCTGGAGTTTGAGACGATGGGCATCCCGCGCGTCAGAACCGAGCTGAGCGTGGCCTATGTCGACCACAACACGCTGCAGTCCGGCTTTGAAAACGCGGACGACCACCGCTATCTCCAGACCGTGGCCAAGAAGCACGGCGTCTGGTTCTCCCGCCCGGGCAACGGCATCTGCCACCAGGTGCAGCTCGAGCGCTTCGGCAAGCCGGGCAAGACGCTCATCGGCTCCGACAGCCACACGCCCACCGGCGGTGGCATCGGCATGCTGGCCTTCGGCGCCGGTGGCATGGACGTCGCGGTCGCCATGGGCGGCGGCGCGTACTATATCACCATGCCGAAGATGTTCAAGGTCAACCTCACCGGCGCGCTGCGGCCCTATGTCACGGCCAAGGACATCAGCCTCGAGCTGCTGCGCATCCTGTCGGTCAAAGGTGGCGTCGGTGCGATCATCGAGTGGGGCGGCCCCGGCATCGCGGCGCTGTCCGTGCCCGAGCGCGCCACGATCACGAACATGGGCACCGAGCTCGGCGCGACGACGTCCATCTTCCCGTCGGACGACGTGACGCGCGCGTTTCTCGCGGCCGAGGGGCGCGAGGCGGACTTTGTCCCTCTCGCGAGCGATCCGGACGCGCAGTATGACCGCATTATCGACATTGACCTCAACACGCTGCAGCCCATGATCGCCTGCCCGCACAGCCCGGACAATGTCGTCCCCGTGGCGTCGCTCGCCGGCACGAAGGTCGATCAGGTCTGCATCGGTTCGTGCACGAATTCGTCCCTGTTCGATATGCTCAAAGTTGCGGCTCTGCTCCACGGCAGGACCATCGCCCCGGGCGTGAGCCTGTCCATCTCGCCGGGGTCGAAGCAGGTGTTGACCATGCTCTCTGACTGCGGCGCGCTCACGGACATCCTCGCCAGCGGCGCGCGCCTGCTCGAGTGCGCCTGCGGCCCGTGCATCGGCATGGGCTTCTCGCCCAACTCTGGCGGCGTGAGCCTGCGCACGTTCAACCGCAACTTCCTCGGCCGCAGCGGCACGAAGGACGCGCAGGTCTACCTCGTGTCCCCGGAGACGGCCGTCGCCGCTGCGCTCACGGGTACGATCACCGATCCGCAGACGCTCGGCCCCATGCCGGCCGTTACGCTGCCGGAGCGCTTCCGCATCGACGACAGCGCCGTGCTGCCACCCGCCCCGGCGGACGAGGCCGACACGGTGGAGGTGCTGCGCGGGCCGAACATTCGGCCCTTCCCGCAGAGCAAGCCGTTTGCCGACACGCTCACGGCCGAGCTCGTGCTCAAGGTGGGTGACAACATCACGACCGACCACATCATGCCCGCGGGCTCGAAGATCCTGCCCTATCGCTCGAACATCCCGAAGCTGTCGGAGTTTTGCTTCACGGTCTGCGACCCGAGCTTCCCGGCGCGCGCCAAGGCGGCCGGGGACGGCATCATCGTCGGCGGCAGCAACTACGGGCAGGGCTCGTCGCGCGAGCACGCGGCGCTTGTGCCGATGTATCTCGGCATCCGCTGCGTCGTGGCCAAAAGCTTCGCGCGCATCCACGTGGCAAATCTCATCAACGCCGGCATCCTGCCGCTGACGTTTGCGGATCCTGAAGATTACGACGCGCTGCAGCAGGGCGCGCACCTGCGCATCGGCAATATCCGCGCCGGCATGGCAGCAGGCAGCCTGATGCTCACGGACACGGCGGCGGGCAAGACTTACCCCGTCGTGTGCAGCCTCACCGAGCGGCAGCAGGCCATCCTGCTCGCCGGCGGACTGCTCAACTACACAAAGGAGCATACACTATGAACGATCTTGACCGCGCCTGTGCGGCGTTTCGCGCGCTGCTCGCCGAGCAGCAGGAGCGCGTTGCGGCGATGAAAACCGAACGGGTGGACTATACGAAAAAAGCGACCGTGACCATCGGCCTTGTGGACGGCGACGGCATCGGCCCCATCATCATGGAGCAGGCGGTGCGCGTGCTCGAGGCGCTGCTCGCCGACGAGATCGCGCGCGGCAGCGTTGCCCTGCGGCGCATCCGCGGCCTGACGATCGAAAACCGGCTGGCCTGCAATCAGGCGGTGCCGGACGATGTGCTGGATGAGATCATGGCCTGCGACGTGCTGCTCAAGGGCCCGACGACGACGCCCATGGGCGGCGGACTCGAGAGCGCGAACGTGAAGCTGCGCCGCGCGCTCGACCTCTACGCGAACGTCCGCCCCGTGACGATTCCAGAACAGGGCGTCGACTGGACGTTCTTCCGCGAGAACACGGAGGGCGAGTACGCGCTCGGCAGCCGCGGCGTGGAGCTGCCCGGCATGGCCGTGGACTTCAAGGTCACGACCGATCCCGGCACGCGCCGCATCGCCCGCGCGGCGTTCGACTATGCCCGGCGCAACGGCAAGACGCGCGTGACCGTCGTCACGAAGGCGAACATCCTCAAAAAGACGGACGGCAAGTTCACCGCCCTCTGCCACGAGGTGGCCGCCGATTATCCCGAGATCACCGTCGATGACTACTATATTGATATTATGGCGGCCAACCTCGTCAACGAGCGGGTGCGCGGACAGTTTCAGGTGCTGCTGCTGCCGAACCTCTACGGCGACATCATCACCGACGAGGCCGCGCAGCTGCAGGGCGGCGTCGGCACGGCGGGCAGCGCCAACATCGGCGACCGCTACGCCATGTTTGAGGCCATCCACGGCTCGGCCCCGCGCATGATCGAGCGCGGCATGGGCGACTATGCCAACCCCCAGAGCATCCTGCGCGCGGAGGTCATGCTCCTGCGGCACATCGGCCGCGCGGCCGCGGCGGACCGGCTCGAGGCGGCGCTCGATGCCTGCCCGGTCGTCATCACCGGCCGGCCGGACGGCGCGACTTGCGCCGACTACGGCGACGGGGTGCTGAAACTGCTCTGAAGCACACGGCGGCGCGCCCTGACGGGCGCGCCGCTGAGCCTGTCTGTATCCGGTTCTTGGCGCAGAGATGCGTGTCAACGCGGGACGGAAAATGACGGAATTTTTCGTGCAAAAAGACGGCGCGCAAAGCCGCCGGATTTGTTGACAGACCGGGCGATTATGTGATATCATATCAAAAATTTGCGATTCGGCAGAAATGAGGCGAGGAAAATGGTTGCGGCCGCAGAGAATATGCAGGCATTTGGGCGGGATCCTTTTTCCGGCAACCGTGATTCTGTTTTTCTTGGCAGCGGCAGCATTGCCGGTGACGAACTTGATATTTCTTCTTTCGTGGTATTACCTGGTTTCGTAGATGTGCATGTACATCTTCGTGAGCCGGGTTTTTCTTATAAGGAGACCATTTCGTCCGGCACGCTTGCTGCGGCGCACGGCGGATACAGCCGCGTGTGTGCCATGCCCAATCTGGATCCGGCGCCGGATAGTTTGCAGACGCTTGCCCCCCAGCTGGAGCGCATCCGCACGGATGCGGTCATCGATGTGACGCCCTACGGCGCGATCACCGCGCACCGCGGCGGCAGGGAGCTTGCGGACATGGAGCAGCTCGCGCCCTATGTCGCCGGCTTTTCCGACGACGGCAGCGGCGTGCAGGATGCGGACGTGATGCGCGCCGCGATGCGCAAGGCGGCAAGTCTCGGCAAGCTCATCGCCGCGCACTGCGAGGACAACACCCTCCTGCACGGCGGCTATATCCACGACGGCGCGTATGCCCGCGCCCACGGGCACAAGGGCATCAGCAGCGAGAGTGAGTGGCGGCAGCTGGAGCGCGATCTCGAGCTGGTGCGCGAGACGGGCTGTGCCTATCATATGTGCCACGTGTCCACCAAGGAGAGCGTGGCGCTCATCCGCCGGGCAAAGGCGCAGGGGCTGGACGTCACCTGCGAGACCGCACCGCACTACCTCGTGCTGACCGAGGACGACCTGCGCGAGGACGGCAGCTTCAAGATGAACCCGCCCCTGCGCACGCAGGCAGACCGGGACGCGCTGCTCGAGGGCATCCTCGACGGCACGGTGGACATGATCGCGACCGACCACGCGCCGCACAGCGCGCAGGAAAAGGCCAGGGGCCTCGCCGGGAGCGCCATGGGCATTGTCGGTCTCGAGACGGCGTTCCCCATTCTCTACACGCACCTTGTGCGCACCGGCGTGCTGACGCTCGACAAGCTCGTGGAGCTCATGGCGGTCAACCCCCGAAAGCGCTTCGGCTTCCCGCTGCGCGCGGACGATTATGCTGTCTGGGACCTGAACACGGAGTACCGCATCGACCCGGCGCGGTTTTGCTCCATGGGAAAGAGCACGCCCTTCGCCGGACAGACGGTCTACGGGCGGTGCGTGCGCAACGTTTGCGGCGGCGCCGTCGTCTGGCAGGACGCGCAGAACTGAGCGCCCTTCATTTACATATTAAATATATGACATACAGGACTTTTTACGTACTGAGGAGGAAATCACATGCCCAAGAGAACGGATCTGAAGAAAATTATGATCATCGGCTCCGGCCCGATCGTCATCGGTCAGGCCGCTGAGTTTGACTATGCCGGCACGCAGGCGTGCCTGTCGCTCAAGGAGGAGGGGTACGAGGTCATCCTCGTCAACTCCAACCCCGCCACGATCATGACGGATACCTCCGTCGCGGACAAGGTGTACATGGAGCCGCTGACGCTGGAGTATGTGGCGCGTATCCTGCGCAAGGAGCGTCCGGATGCGATCGTCCCGGGCATCGGCGGCCAGACCGGTCTGAATCTGGCGATGCAGCTCGAGCAGAAGGGCGTGCTCAAGGAGTGTCAGGTCGAGCTTCTCGGCACGGACAGCGACAGCATCCGCCGCGCCGAGGATCGCGAGCAGTTCAAGGAGCTCTGCCAGAGCATCGGCGAGCCGGTCATCCCGTCGCAGATCACCTACGACCTCGAGGAGGCCAAGGCCGCGGCCGCGGCCATCGGCTATCCGGTCGTGCTGCGCCCGGCGTTCACGCTCGGCGGCACGGGCGGCGGCTTTGCCGACGACGAGGCGCAGCTCGTCGAGCTGGGTATGCAGGCGTTCAAGCTCTCGCCCATCCATCAGGTGCTGATCGAAAAAAGCGTCAAGGGCTATAAGGAGATCGAGTTTGAGGTCATGCGCGATGCGTCCGACCGCGCCATCACCATCTGCGGCATGGAGAACATCGACCCCGTGGGCGTGCACACCGGAGACTCCGCCGTCGTCGCGCCGATCATGACGCTCAGCGACCATGACATGAAGATGCTCAACGACAGCGCGATCAAGATCATCCGCGCGCTGAAGATCCAAGGCGGCTGCAACGTGCAGTTCGCGCTCAACCCCAAGACCTCGGAGTACTTCCTCATCGAGATCAACCCCCGCGTCTCCCGCTCGTCGGCGCTGGCGAGCAAGGCCAGCGGCTATCCCATCGCGCGCGTCACGGCCAAGGTCGCCGTCGGCATGAACCTTGACGAGATCGCCGTCGCCAACACGACGGCCGCGTTCGAGCCGTCGCTGGACTACGTGGTCGCAAAGCTGCCGCGTTTCCCGTTTGACAAGTTCTCGACCGCCGCCAACACGCTCGGTACGCAGATGAAGGCCACGGGCGAGGTCATGGGCATCGGCAGCACGCTCGAGGAGTGCCTGCTCAAGTCCGTCCGCTCGCTGGAGATCGGCGCGCAGCACCTCTGGCTGCCGAAGTTCCAGAACATGACCAAGGCGGAGCTGACCGAGTACCTGCGCCAGTTCCGTGACGACGGTCTCTTTGCCGTCGCGCAGCTGCTGCGTCTGGGCGCGAGTGTGGACGAGGTCGCTGCGCTGACGATGATCACGCCGTTCTTCCTCGAGACCATCCGCACCATCGTGAACATGGAGCAGACGCTCTGCACGCACAAGGGCGACGGAGAGACGCTCAAGCAGGCCAAGCAGATGGGCTTCTGTGACCCCTACATCGCGCGGCTCTGGGGCGTGCGCGAGGAGGATGTGTATGCCCAGCGCGTGCAGCTGGGGCTCTACCCCGCCTACAAGATGGTGGACACCAGCCACACCGGCGCTTACATCCCCTATTTCTACTCCACCTACGCCCCCGGCGCAAAGAGCGAGGCGCGCCGCTCGGACAAGAAGAAGGTCGTCGTGCTCGGCGCGGGTCCGATCCGCATCGGTCAGGGCGTGGAGTTTGACTACTCCACCGTCCACGCGGTGCAGACCATCCGGCGCGCGGGCTACGAGGCCATCATCATCAATAACAACCCCGAGACGGTCTCCACCGACTACACGACCGCCGATAAGCTGTATTTCGAGCCCCTCACGCCCGAGGATGTCATGAACATCCTGCACGAGGAGCAGGCCGATCAGGTGATCGCCAGCCTCGGCGGCCAGACGGCCATCAATCTGGCGCAGCCGCTCATGACGCGCGGCGTGCAGATCATCGGCACGGACTGCGCCGCGATCGAGCGCGCGGAAAACCGCGACTGCTTTGAAAAGCTGCTGCTCGAGCTGAACATCCCGCAGCCGATGGGCGCGGCGGTGACGAATCTGGACGACGGCCTCAAGGCTGCGCACGCGGTGGGCTATCCGGTGCTGGTGCGCCCGTCGTTCGTGCTGGGCGGCCGTGCCATGGAGATCGTGGCCGACGACGAGATGCTGCGCCACTATCTGCAGAATGCCGTGCGCACCGGCGAGGGCAAGCCCGTGCTGGTCGATAAGTACATCTCCGGCCGCGAGGTCGAGGTCGACGCCATCTGCGACGGCAGAGACGTGTTCGTGCCCGGCATCATGGAGCTGGTCGAGCGCACCGGTGTCCACTCCGGCGACTCCATCAGCGTCTACCCGCCGTTTTCCATCTCCGACAAGGTCAAGGGCACGATCCTGACCTATGCCAAGAAGCTCGGTCTTGGCATCGGCATCGTCGGACTGTATAACATCCAGTTCATCGTCGATAAGAGCGACCATGTCTACATCATCGAGGTCAACCCCCGCTCGTCGCGCACGGTGCCGTTTTTGTCGAAGGCTACGGGCTATCAGCTCGCGGACATCGCCACGAACGTCATCCTCGGCACGAGCCTCAAGGAGCAGGGCATCTTCGACCTGTATCCGCCGGAAAAAGAGCGCTGCTATGTCAAGGCGCCGGTGTTCTCCTTCGCCAAGCTCCACGGGCTGGACGCCTACCTCTCCCCGGAGATGAAGTCCACGGGCGAGGCCATCGGCTACGACAAGAAGCTCTCGCGCGCCATGTACAAGGCGCTGCAGGCCTCCGGCATGAACGTGCAGAACTACGGCACCGTGTTCGTGACGCTGGCCGATGAGGACAAGCCCGAGGGCCTGCCGCTCGTGCGCCGGTTCTATGAGATGGGCTTTAACATCGAGGCGACCGCAGGCACGGCTGCCTACCTCAAGTCCTTCGGCATCCGCACGCGCGTGCGCGGCAAGATCAGCGACGGCAGCCACGAGATCCTCGATTCCATCCGCAGCGGCTACGTCAGCTACATCATCAACACCCGCTCCATCCATTCGAGCGTCCACGCGCAGGACGGCGCCGCGATCCGGCGCTGCGCGGTGGAAAACGGCGTGACCGTCTTTACCTCGCTCGATACGGTGCGCGTGCTGCTCGACGTGCTCGAGGAGACGACGCTGGCCGTGTCCACGATCCACGCGGAGTAAGCCATGCAGCAGAAACGTTTCACCATTGCGGAAAACGCGCCCGTTGCCCGCGGGACGTATCGTCTGCGTCTCACGGGGGACACCGCCGCGATCACCGCGCCGGGGCAGTTTGCGGACATCCGGCTCGCCGGATATTTTCTGCGCCGCCCCGTGTCGGTGTGCAGCTGGAGTGACGGCGCGCTGACGCTGTATTATAAAGTGGCGGGCGCAGGCACGGCGCAGCTGAGCACGCTGGCGCCGGGCACGGAGCTGGACCTGCTGGTCGGTCTCGGCAACGGCTTTGACACCGCACCCGCCGGTGCGCGGCCGCTGCTGGTCGGCGGCGGCGTGGGCGCGTCCCCGCTGTACGGTCTGGCGCAGCAGCTCGTGGCCGAGGGGCGCAGCCCGCTGGCCGTGCTCGGCTTTCGCACGGCGGCAGAGGTGCTGCTTGCCGATGCGTTTGAAGCGCTCGGCATCCCCGTCACGGTCGTGACCGAGGACGGCACCATGGGCGCGCGCGGCTTCGTGACCGACGCGCTGCCCGAGGGCGGCACCTATGTATATGCCTGCGGGCCGATGCCCATGCTGCAGGCGCTGTGCAGCGCGACGCCGCTTGACGGTCAGCTGAGCCTTGAGGCGCGCATGGGCTGCGGCTTCGGCGCGTGCATGGGCTGCACCTGCGAAACGACGCACGGCAGCAAGCGCGTCTGCAAGGACGGGCCCGTGTTCACAAAGGAGGAGATCCTATGGCCGCAACAGCCGTAACGCTCTGCGGGATCGAGCTGGCCAACCCCATCATCCCGGCCAGCGGCACGTTTGGCTACGGGCAGGAGTTTGCGCAGCTGTATGACATCAATATGCTTGGCACGTTCTCCTTCAAAGGGACGACGCGCGCGCCGCGCTTCGGCAACCCCACGCCGCGCATCGCCGAGTATGCCGGCGGAATGCTCAACGCGGTGGGGCTGCAGAACCCTGGCGT
>OHAJ01000827.1_pt1 | contig 23090 bp, 24 predicted proteins | sample 1577101 | NCBI WGS metagenome assembly OHAJ01 (sample SAMEA3541531, study PRJEB24748) | human gut metagenome | biome: human gut; feature: human-associated habitat; material: faeces | place: China | collected 2012
AGATGTCATCGCTCAACTGCTGGTATCAGCGCGTTGGAGGCGTAATATATCTCTATCTCGTCACAGGCGGAGAGCGTTTCCAGATTGGCAACGCCGTACTCCAGCTTGAGGTCGGTGTTGGTCTTGCCGCTGAGGTTTAAGATTTTCTGTCCGGCAAGCGATTGGAGAGTCTCCTCGTATTTTTTTAATTCGGGATTGTCATAGATACCCATTGGAAAATCGGCAAGAGGTATGGTAATATAGGGAAGTCCGCTGATGTCTTTGCGGCGTGTGTGGTTTGCTTCGTTCTCGCGGTTCCAGAAGCTCTCGGCTGCGGCTTCTTCAGCAGCAGTGCTTTTATGGCGCAGATAAGCGAACATACATACAAAAAAGATAAAAAGTCCTAAAAAAATCATGAGAATCATCCCTTCTTGTGGTATAGTGTAAAAGGTTCGCGCGGTATACAGGGCGGGAACGGAAAGGCGGTAGAACGAAATGTACGATTTTGGTAAAAAAAAGAATAAAAAACTGCTTGCAGGAATCATCATTGTGGTTGTGGCAGCCATGCTTCTGACAACGGTGCTTGCAGCGTTATTATAAGCGTATTCCGTCGTTTTGCTTTCATGTAAAATATACTAAAAATCCCGGAGTGAGTCAAACATATTCGTGTTTATGCACCTTGAAAAGAAAGGCGCGTATGGGCTATAATGAGCGGAAGCAGAGTATATGCTTGGCAAAACAGGCGTTAGCAGAGCAGAGAACAGATATTTCAGAGGGAAGAATATGAAAAAGGGAACAGGTTTTTTTGCATTGTTTGGGGGTGCGGTGGCAGTTTGTGCATTGCTGGCGGCACCGGTTTCCATGAGGGCACAGGAGACGGAGACGATTGAGGACGGTGTCTATATCGGCAATATTTATGTGGGCGGCATGACGGAGGAAGAAGCGGTCAGCGCGGTAGAAGCGTACGTGGAGAGCGCAGATTCGGCGGAGATGACATTGAAGACCGGCGATAAGAGCGTTTCCGTGACGGCGGCTGAACTGGGAATATCCTTTTCCAATTTAAACGTGGTGGACGTGCGCGATTAAACAGACCGGACCAGCTCTTTCCGATGGAGCGCATCGGGCGGGTAGTCTCCCTGTCGTCCAGGAAGGGCACCTGCGCAATCACACCCCGCGGCATATGACCGCCGCACCAACCGTATCTTTTCAGTCTGAAAGGCAGTGCAGATGCCAGATGACCGCCGCTGCTCATGCCGTAAATCACAATGCGGTCGGTATCAATGTTCAGCGCTTGCGCATTGTCGATCATCCACTGATAAGTAGCGTGCAGGTCGTTCACGGCTGCGGGGTAAGGCGCATCCACAAGACTTCTGAATTTCGGGATAACCGTCTGCGCACCAAGATACTTGGTTATAGTTGCGTTAGAGAACAGCCAGATATCGTTGAAGAACAGAGCTCCTGTGGGAATGACCAGGATGGTGGGAAACGGTCCCTTTGCCTCATTCTCTCTCAGTCTGCGTACCAGCGCATGAAGCTTGGGTGCATCGGGTTCTTCCGGGCAGCCGGGAATATCGTCATACTCCTCCCACCAGCCGAACTCTTCCCACTCGGGATGGTCCAGATTGGCCTGATCGAAAGCACGTTTGCTGCCGTTCTGCACCTCCTCACGCAGCTGCGGGAAAGTCTCCGGAGCGGTAATATTGGTTCTGGCAGCTATACCTGCTGAAGTGTCCATACTCAGCGCATCCGCCCCCAGAGGATGGGCGAACTCATTACCGAACCGAACCATATCCGTTCTGCAGTCTTCAATGCGAAACCAGCTGATAAGCTTTCTCATGTCCTCTACAGTCTGTGCTGCATCATAGAAAATGCCTTTTTTTTGCTTGTCACTCATTTTGTTCCTCCTCTCTTAAAGAATTTTTTGACAATATCGTCCTAAGCAGGAGCCTTAACGGGAAATTTTCCCGTCAAGGCCTGATATTGATTACTTCATGTAATCGGGAATGGTGTAGCCACGCTGTGCCATGTACTTGGGGTACATCTCTTCATCAACCAGCTTCTGAATGCCGGGAGCGTTGGCAAAGAGCTGCTCTGCAGCGCTTCTGGTGCAGTTGATGTAGCCATAGCTACCATCATAAGCAATAATCATGTCGTTGCCGGTGATCTCCTTAGCCATCTCAACTGCGCCCACAAGATCATCAGCCTTACGGATAAGGGGATAATCATTGAAGCGGTAGTTGAAAGTATCCTGTGCCATAAGAGCGCGGAATTCGTCGCCCACGGAGATGGAAGGGAAGCGCTTTACAAAGCCTACATTCAGACCATACCAGCCCTGGTTCATGATGATGCAGCCCAGGGGATTCCTGGATTTATCCATTACTGCTGCAACAAACTGGTCCAGAGACAGGGACGCGTTTTCCAAATCATAGTGGTCCATGTAAGAGTTCCAGTTTGCACCTGCAATGATGCCTGCGCAGTGCATGTAAGACAGCCAGCGGCTGCCGTCAAGAATGATGGTATAATCCTTGAGGGAAGTAAGCAGGCGGTTCATGTAGGGATAGTACTTTAATGCGGTCTCGGAGCACTTGATGTCCATGTCATAAAGGCTCTTGCAGGCTTCGACCTTCATCAGGCCGTTGGGGGTAGTGCGCATAAAGCAGCAGAAGGCCCACTTGCTCTGAATGAAGTCGGAGTCATAGACGGAGGTGGGCACCACCATACCCGCAGTTCCATGGCCGGTGGGAGAACCGAAGCCGAAGTGGAACAGGGTGCGGGTCTCCAGACGCATCAGGTCCATGGTGAAGGCCTTGAATGCCTTGCGGTAGTAGTTGTTCACGTAGATCTCACGGGGATCATCGTAGTAAGCGAAGACCAGGTGATCTGCATCAAAAACCTTCTCCAGGCCCCAGAGTGTGCCGATTCTGGTCTCAATGGGAACGCCCTTTTCGTAGGAGCTGACGGCCTCAACCTCGCCCAGATGCTCCTTCAGTTCGTAGAAGTCAATGACCTCGTCGCCCTCACGGGGAGTACGGTACATAACGACCTTGGTACGGATATCGTAAGCACCGGTGCGTCTCTCGATTTCTTCCTTGATGGTTTTGACCATCTCAATGTAGGGCAGGCCGCCGAACATGAGGAAGCCGTGCTCACAGGTCATGATGTTGACGCTGTCACCGGGCTTGATCCTGGACATGTCAATGTTCTTCAGGGCTTCTCTGGTAGAGTCCGCCGTGGGCTTCAGATCGTCGCCGCTGTGAGAGTAGATTGCCTCAGGCATTCCGGGGAACAGGTCGCTGACCTTGACCGAAACCATGTCGGGATGCTCATATGCGTGCATCTCAGGCTTGTTGCTGTAAACGGAAACGCTGAAATTGTTAATCTCTCTTGCCGGATAAATTTTTACGTCGCTCATTTTTTCTCGCTCCTTTCCTTCATCATCTTGCGGTACATCTCATTGCCCTTTTCAACCTCTGCGAGGTTCCACTGAACGAACTTCTGTTCCTTAATGTCATGGCTGATCCGCTTATCGTGATCCATGACCCCCTCGGGCAGAGTAAAGAGCAGGGGCTTGATGTAGTGATAGGTCTCGTAATCGGAGGTGTCGGTGGTCTCGTGATCGGTCTGGGGGTAGCCGGCAGCCTCAAGAAGTCTGTACATGGTGTTGGAGCAATAGTAGCCGCCGCATCCGCCGCCGGTACCGGTCATGCGGTGCAAGTCCTTGATGGTACGGGCACCGGCCATGATCGCACGGACGATCTCCTCGGCGGTCGTGTTGGTGCACTGGCAGGTGCTGTCCAGAGGACGGAGAAATGCCTTGTTGCAGATTTCGATGATCTCTTCCACTCTGTCGGAGCCGTCGTAATCGCAGGTGACAACATGGGGAGTGTCCAGAGGCTCCATGCTGATTGCACCGTGGGTGCACAGCTCCCAGCACAGTGAGCAGTTCAGGCAAAGGCTGGGATCAACCTTGGCCGTGCCGTGGCACTTGAGGCAGCGTCCGCACTCATCCTTGACCTGCTGTTCGGTGAGACCGATGGCAACTTCCTTCTGGTTGGTGACACGCTCAGCAATGGGCAAATTGTTCATCTTTGCGGCGCTGAGCACGCTGGTCTTGCCAACCTCCAGCTCGGGCAGGACGATCTCTTCGCCCACGGTGATGCCGGACTGGGAGCCAAGATAATTATTGATGTTGACTGCCGCCTTCTTGCCGTCTGCGATGGCCTGGATGGCAGTAGCTGCGCCGCGGACCACATCGCCGCCGGCAAAAACATAGGGCTTGGAGCTCATGCCCTTCTCGTCCAGGACAATACGGCCGGCCTTGGAGACAACGACCTCATCCTTGTTGATGAAGGGGAAGTCGGAATACTGGCTGACAGCCACGATAATGTTGTCGACCTCGACAACAAACTCTTCCTCGGTCTTGGTGGTACTTCTGCGCAGCTTCTCGTCCTTTACACCGGGAACCATGCGCACGCACTTGAGGCCCTGAACCTTGCCCTCGCCCACCACTTCAACCGGTGCGGCCAGATCCAGAACACGGACGCCCTCTTCGAAGGCCTCCAGCAGCTCCCGCTCCTCGCAGGGCATGTCGTTTCTCTGTCTGCGGTAAACAATGGTGACTTCTGCGCCCAGTCTGCGTGCAGTACGGGCAGCGTCGATGGCCGTGTTGCCGCCGCCGATGACAGCGACCTTCTTGCCGATCTCAACAGGCTTGCCCAGATTGACTGCCTTGAGAAAATCAAGACCATGATACACGCCGGGCATGTCCTCGCCGGGAATGTTGGCCTTGCGGCTGAGCTGAGTGCCGGTGGAAACATAGACAGCGTGGAACTTCTTGTACAGCTCGTCAAAGCTCACATCTTCGCCCACGGTGGTGTTCAGATGGATCTGCACACCGGTGGCTTCGATTGCCTGAATGTCCCGGTTGAGCACAGCCTTGGGCAGACGGTACTCAGGAATACCGTAGGCCAGGACGCCGCCGGCAACACTCTCAGACTCGAAAACCTCAACGGAATAGCCACTCAGCTGCAGGTAATATGCACAGCTCAGGCCGCTGGGGCCGGCGCCGATAACGGCAATTTTCTTTCCGTTGGATTTGCGCTTCTTTTCCACAACAGGCATGCCGTTTTCGAAAGCCTTGTCTGCGACAAAACGCTTGATGTCGCGGATACCCACGGATTCATCCAGGTCGTTTCTGTTGCATGCTGCCTGGCAGGGATGGTTGCAGATTCTGCCGCATACAGAGGGGAAGGGGTTGGACTGACGAATAAGGCGGTATGCATCCTCATATCTGCCGGCACCTGCCAGAGCGATATAGCCCTGAACATCCGTTCCGGCAGGACATGCAGTGCCGCAGGGAGGTACATACCCCGGCATTACTCCGGGAGTAACTTTGATTGCATCGGTGGGGCAATGGCGTTCACAGTTTTTGCAGCCAACGCATTTGCTCTGATCCACACGTGCTACTCTTTCTACGATCTTCACTGTTTTTCTCCTTTCAATTTTTGAACCTCTATATTTAACTATAGTGTTCTCAATGGTGTTTTTCTGCGAGTTTCTCCTTGAGGCGAGTCCGGAGAAGGCCGGCAACGGTAGCCGCGACAGTTTCTTTGCTCCAGCCGTCGCTGATGCCTTTAATGACAGCATCAATGCAGAGCTCAACCTCGTCGTGAGGTCCGGGCAGAGCAACAAAGGTTGTAACACCCTCCTGACCCACGCAGATGCGAATACCGTCTTTGCTGTGTCTGCCGTGGCCTGCATGGAACTTTGCGATGTAAGGAGCCGCAGCACTGCTGTCCAGAAGCTGAATGGCTTCCACGCTGAAATCTTTATTTTCAGCGCCTACACCGCCCGTGGTAATGCACAGGCCGTAGCCCATTTCCGCGGCCCGGGAAAGTCCGGCAGTGAAAAGTCTCAGGTCATCCTTCATTACCTCGCCTTTATCCACAGTAAAGCCGGCCTCGGTCAGCTTCTGCATGATGAAGGGGGTGTTGGTGTCTTCAATCTCCCCTGCTTCCACCTCAGCGCCTGTGGGGAAAACGATAGCCCTCTTTGCAATGTTCAACCTGATCTGTTCTGCCATGGCTTTTGAGCGGCTCATTTCCAGCTGTGCCTCGAAAATACTCTCGTCGTCGCCGGCAATCCAGCCAAGCATACCGTTGGAGACAACAGAAGCGTTGGCTTCCAGTCCCACGCCCTTGATTCGGCCAAGCTGTTTGAGCAGGGTTTCCTCTTTGGAGACAAACTTCTCCGGGTCCAGGTGGCTGCACAGTACATCCAGGCAAACGAAGCTGTCCCGGACGTCAATAACAAGTACATCCTCCCGGGAAACGCCGATCACATCGGCCACTACGTCTGAAAGCTCATTCAGATTTGTCCCATTGAGATGTATGCCCTGTATGGTAAGCTCGTGCTTATTGAACAGCTGATACTGGGAGTGCTGATATTTGGCAGCCTGAACCTCTTTCACTTCCAGCCGCAGATCCATCAGCGGAGCATCGATTATGGCCCGGCCCACGCCGATAATGTCGGCACCGGCGGCAATAATCTCCTCAATCTGATCCAGAACCACTCCTCCGCCGTATGCCAGGCTGAGCTTTCGCTCTTCATCCCCGGTCTGCAGCTCACTGAGGGCACTGCGCAGGGCTTCGGAGACTGCTTTCAGGTCTTCAATTTTTCCACTGTCCACATAAATAGTGTCTGCGCCGGAGTAAAGGGCAGTAAGAGCTTCCCGGACGATGTTGCCGTTTTCATAGCGGCCTTTGACCTGAATGACTTTTTTACGGTCATTGATACCAGCGACTGCGATCAGCGCTTTCTGCACGCCACCGAAGATGGCCACATAATTCTTGTCCAGATAGATCATGGGCTCATCGCACATGCGAACAGAGACGCCGCCTGTCAGCATGGCCTGGCGAAGTTTGTTTTTGATTTCTCCGGGCATTTTTTTCCAGGAGCCGCAAACGATCTTCGCCCGGCTGCTGACCTTACGGCTGAATGCTCTCGCCGCCGTGGCCACGCCGGAATATTTGGAGATCTCACTGATGAGGCTGTCCTCCGCTGTACAGATCTGGGTGGGCATTCCGGAAAACTCCATGAGCATATCCCCGGCAAAGACCTCTTCACCTTCATGCACTGCGTAGGTGACAGAAAGCCCAATCTCCTCCGCCTTTTTCAGGGCAGCAGGTATGCCGGATACGATACCGTCACTGTCTGTATAGATTCCGGCGGTTACTTTGTCGGAACCGTTTTTTTGAAAAATCAGTTCTCTGATGTCAGCCATAACTTTATCAATCCATGTTGTAAACAACTTCAAACGCGTCATGCACCGCACCGAAGATGTCTCCTACTCTGCGGGCAGAGCCGATCTGGTAAATGGTAATGTTTCTGCCTCTGAAACTCTCGGCAAGAGCGTTGACGGGACGGAGACCGATGGCCAGTACGGTGGTGTCGCATTCCAGCTGTTCGGGTTCAGTGGATCCGTCAGTTTTCTGGATCAGCGCGCCCTTTTCGTTGACTTCCAGCAGCTTCATACCGGTGAGCATGTTGACCTTGTACTGCTCCAGCATGGCCTTGAGCATCATCTTGGGCTGCTTGGGTACGAACATCACGTCCATCACCGAGGGCATAGCCTCAAGCAGAGAGACCTCATAGCCGTCACGGGCCAGAGCAACAGCCGTCTCGCAGCCAATCTGACCACCGCCGGCCACAAGCACCTTCTTACCGGTGCTCACCTTGCCTTCCAGCACATCCAAAGCGGAGACTGCCTTGTTGATGCCCTTGATGGAGGCAGGAGCGACACTTTCTGCGCCGGTAGCCAGAATGACGGTGTCAAAGCCGCGGATCTGGACCTCATCTGCGGTAATAAGGGTGTTAAGATGTACAGGAACCTTGTTGTCACGCAGCTCGCCGATCAGCCAGTCCTTATATCTGCGGACGTCGACCTTCATGGAATCGGCACCTGCAGCCAGAACTTCGCCGCCCAGAGCGCAATTTTTCTCAAAAAGCTCTACGGTGTGGCCGCACTCTGCTGCAGTGATCGCAGCCTGCATACCCGCAGGGCCGCCGCCGATAACGGCAATCTTTCTGGGATTGACCGCCTTGCGGGGACGAGTGTTCAGTTCTCTGGTGGCTCTGGGATTTACAGCACAGCCGCCGGCAATTCCTCTTTCCACCATATTGCCGTAGCAACCTACATTGCACCCAATGCAGGGTCTGATCTTCTCAGGAATGCCCATCTCGATTTTCCTGGGGAAATAGGGGTCAGCCAGCGCAGGACGGGCCAGAACAACGCCGTCCACCTTGCCGGATTCCACTGCGTGGAGGCAAAGGTCAGGATCGCCCATTCTGGAACGGGCCAGAACAGGAATACCCACCTGCTCCTTCACCTGCGCGTACAGATCCAGTGCGTGCCCCTTGGGCATATAGCCGGGAGGACATGCGTGATAGAAGGAGTCGTAAATGCCAACGTCAGCCAGAATGGCGTTAACACCGGCCTTCTCCAGCAGTTTCGCAATCTCAATGGCCTCTTCCACGGTACGGCCGGCCTCGTTTTCGCCGGTGAGAGAACCCTTGTTCAAAGCAGTGATGAAGCTCTTGACGCCGAGACCAATGGTAACAGCAAAATCGCTGCCACAGACCTGATGAATTCCTTCAACCATTTCGGTGATTACGCGAACCCGGTTTTCCAGGCATCCGCCGTACTCATCTTCTCTGTGGTTCGCGATAGGCATAAGGAAATTGTCCAACAGGTAGCCCCAGTGGGCTGCGTGCAGGTCCACACCGGCGAAACCGCCGTCCTTCATCAGAGCAGCAGCCTTGATCATGCACTCCTGCTTCTTGTGGATCTGATCCACCGTAATCTCTCGGTTGCGCTCATTGGGAAAGTTGAAGGTCTCTACTGCAGAAGGAGCAAGGGCCCCGCGGGAGTTACGGCCACCGCCCATACCCACTTCGCCGAACACTTTCGTGCCGTATGCGCCGCAGCGCTCCACCAGCATACTGGCCATTTTCTTGTATCTGCCCGGTGCATACAGCGGGTTTTCTACTAATGTAGGCGGATAGTTGTCTACCAGATTGTCGACCATGGCCACGCCAAGGAAGACCGCACCGAAGCCGCCTTTTGCCCGCTCGGTGTAATAGGCAATGCCGTCGTTATTCAGTGCGCCATAGGAGTCATACATCTGGTTGCATCCCATAGGGCCCATAATGAAACGGTTCTTAATCTGCTGTTTTCCGATATTAAAAGGAGTGAAAAGAATATTGTATTTATCGCTCATCGTGTCACCTCGTAATGAAAAATCTGGAGGGTGTACTGCACAAGAGCCCTGTTTTTGGCAGAGCTCTCGTGCAAAAGAAGAACGCAGTGGTATCTTAGGATTTCTTAACAGCCTCAGCCCATCTTGTCTCAAGCTGATCGACCTGCTCTTTGGAGTAGCCAAGCTGGCCAAGGATCTCATAGTTGCCGCAGCCGAAGCCTTCAAGAGGTTTGTACTCCGGTTTGTCGGCTGAGAATTCAAAGGGGCTGCCCACTAGACGACGGGTTCTCAGGGCCATTCCTTCGGGCATGGGGATGTCGGCAAACCAGCCGGCCTCATTGTAATGGGGGTCCTGGTCCACATCTTCATAGGTGTATACTCTGGAGCAGGGCAGCCCGGCAGACAGCAGCGCTTTTTCCGCGTTTGCCGCAGTACCCATTTTCTCCAGCCACTCATACAGCACCGGCATCAGAATTTCGGTATTTTCCAGTCGCTTCATATTGGAAGCAAAGCGGGGGTCCTCGCAAAGCTCAGGACGGCCGATGAGGCGGAAGAAGCGGAAGGTCAGGCTGTTGTTGGAGCAGGCAATGATGATGTACTTGCCATCGGGACATCTGAAGGTGCCGTAGGGGCAGAGCAGGTTGGAACCCTGACTGCCGGTCTTTTTCGTCTCCCGGTGGTAGATGCGCTGGTCATCCAGCTTTACCGCCATGGACGCAAGGGTTTTCACCAGAGAGATGTCCACATACTGGCCCAGACCGGTTCTTTCACGGTAGTACAGCGCGGCATTGATTGCGCCGAATCCGGAGGTTGCGGCGCCGTAGTCGCCGATTTCACAAAAGACCTTTACCGGACCGGTGTTGTCGTCGCCGTTGTAGTACATCATGCCCGATGCGCCCTGCGCAATTACGTCATAGCCGGGTCTGTCCGCATAAGGGCCTTTGTGACCCCATGCGGAGATGGAGCCGTAGATCAGCCGGGGGTTAATCTCCCGCAGGGCTTCATAGCCCAGCCCCAGTCTGTCCATTGCGCCGGGCCGGTTGCTTTCCAGTACGATGTCGGCGGTTTTGCACAGCTCTTTGGCGATTTTCAGACCTTCCGGGTCTTTCAGGTCAAGAACCAGAGATTTTTTGCCGTGGTTTAGGGTGTGATATTGGGCGCTGACACCGTCAAACATGGGAGGGTATCCACGGCTGTCATCGCCGTAAACCGGACGCTCCACATGAATGACGTCTGCGCCGTACTCGGCAAGCCAACGGCCGATTGTGGGGCCGGCTATATTGGTAGTAAACTCAACGACGCGAAGTCCTTCGTATAATCTCACTTCTATGCTCCTTTATTCTGCAAGAGGATTGAATTTTTCAAAATTATCCCAATCTGTGCAGTACCAGGGCTGGGTGCCAGAGATTTCCCGGGTAACTCTGGTTTTGTTCAGCAGGTGGCGGAAGGTCAGGTTTTCGGAGACAGAGTTGCCGCCCCAGGTGCCGCAGCCGATGGTAATAGAGGTGATGATAGGGATTCTGCCGCCCATGGTGGGCTGGTTGATGTGAAATCTGCCCACAGGAATACGCTTCGCCGCATACTCTACATGGTCATCATTGGTGGTCCACAGGGTACTGGTGTGTCCAGCGCCCTCTACCTCAAGGTTTGCAACAGCCCGGTCAACCGCATCCTCGAACTTTTCATAAACGGTGTAGCGAACGATAGGGAAGAGAATCTCGCGGCAGAGAACCTCGGCCTCGCCCCAGGCCTGATTCTTGACCAGCATGATCTTGGCGGTCTCGGGAATGTTCAGGCCGCACATTTCGCCCACCTGATAGGGGAACTTGCCCACAACTGCTCTGTTGAGCTTGGTGCCACCGTCAGGGAACACCAGAGCACGAAGGGCCGCAATATCTTCATCCTTATCAATGAGGAAAGCGCCATGCTCCTGCATGTATCCCTTCCACTGCTCCAGCTGCTGGGCATGGATATGTACGGTCTGGGCACCTGCGCAGGGAACACCGTTGTCCTTGGCGCGGTGTGCTACACACAGGGTCGCCTGTCTCTCCAGCTCAGCGTCGCTGATGCCCAGATCAACGATTTCCTGAACGTTTCCCTGACCCACACCGAATGCAGGCTTACCGGAGGAGTATGCAGCCTTGACACGGCCGGCACCGCCGGTGGAAATGCAGGCGTCACAGGTGCTCATCATCAGGTTGGTTGCCTCTCTGCTGGCGTACTCTTCGCTGATGCACTGAATCAGGTCAGCAGGAGCACCTACGGATTCAAGCGCCTCTCTCAGCAGCTTAACCATCTTCACAGACAGCCGCACGGACATGGGGTGAGGCGCAATAATCACGGAGTTGCGGCCCTTCAGTGCCATCATGGCGTTGCCGATGATGGTGGCCACAGGGTTGGTGCTGGGCATAACGCAGCCGATTACGCCCATGGGCTTGTAGAGAATCTTGATGCCGGGCTCCAGAGGGCTGTCTTCATAGTCCACAGTGTTCTGGCCCTTGCAAATAGCCCACTGGCCGAAGACAATGCCCTTCAGTTTGGACATCTTATCGTTTACGTTGCCCATCTTGGTCTCGTTGAGAGCATCAGTGCAGAGTTCCTCTGCATATTCGCAAGTCTTCATACCGATGGCGCGAAGCACTTCGTCCACACGGCGGTTGGTGGTAAACTCGCGTTCAAACTTTTTCTGTGCTACCTTGCTCTTGGCATACAGGCCCTGCATATACTCTTCCAGCTGTTCGGGAGTGATGACTTGATTTTCGCTCATGGTTTTACCTCATTTCGAAAAAATTTGTATTTTTTGTAGATTTATGCGTTGTTTTCATTGTATCACCCTTTCTTTTTCGTGAAAAATACCAAAAATGCATTGCCCAAGGCCTGCCGCTATTCATTATTTGTTTGACAAAGCACAGGGCTTTCGTTATTATGGATAAAAAGCTAGAAAGGGGTATGCGGACTATGGATTTTGACAGCATAAATTATTTTCTCAGCATTTGTACCTCCGGCAGTTTTTCCGAAGCGGCAAAAAGATTGTATATCTCTCAGCCCACCCTGAGCCGGCGCATCACGGCGCTGGAAGACGAGCTGGGCACTGAGCTGTTTTCCCGTAAGAGTACCGGCATCTCCCTTACCCCGGCCGGAAAGGTCTTCTATGAGGAGCAGACCAAGCTCATGAATTCCCAGTTTCGTCTGCTCGAAAAAATGAAATCCTTCCGGCAGGATTATGCCGGCACCTTGAATATCGGCATCCGGGAGGATCTCTCTTATGATCTGATTCTGAGAACCGCAATGTATGTCAAGTCCGTCCACCCCAATCTGGACATCCGTATCTTTGCGTACAGCACTAATGACTTGGCCGAACGGTATATAGCAGGCCAAATTGACATTGCGTTCAACCTGAGAGATTATTTTCCCGGACATTATCCCGGCGTTGTTGAGACCGTTTTGAAAATTTCCCCTACTATCCTCATCCCCAAAAGCCACAGGCTTTATGATATACATCCTTTAAAGTTGTCTGATATTGTGGGAGAACAGTTTGTCATCATGAAAAGAGGCTCCGGTATGCAAAAGTACACGCTGAACATGTTTGAAAAACACGGAGTAAGCTTCAAGGATGTATTTGCCTGCAATTCGTCAACCGCACGGCTCTCTACCGCCGTCTTAAACGGCTATCTCGCTATCGGTTCCTCATACTGGATGGACGAGCAAAGCCCAAAAGATTTTTTCCGTTCCGTCATTGTTCCCGACTCCAATATCAACTACGCAGATTTATGTATTGCCTACCAGCCGGAAAACACGCTGGCCAGCCGCTTTGCCTCCTATTTGCAGAACATGCACTTTGATGAAGAATACAGTGAAATGGAAACCCTGATCATTGACTGATCCCCCCGGCAACAGCAAAAGCACCCCATTTGCTTCATTGGCGAGCAAATGGGGTGCTTTTTCCCGTCTGTACACAGCTGGAATACCGAAAACGAATAGCTGTCTGGGATCAGGTATACAGCTTTGGCATTTCAAAGGGGATGAAAAATATGCTATTTTGTAGAAAGAAGTGAAAATTTCGACAAAAATTGTTATTAATGGAGGGAAAACAAAATGGTTAAAAGCTTCAGCATTGCAAAAAAGCCCCGGGTACTGTTCGGCGTTGGTCTTACAACTGAGGCACCGAAAGAATTGAAGAAAGCAGGCTGCAAAAACATCTTCGTTTTGAGCGATCCTGTTTTGAAAAAGATGGGTGCATTTCAGCCGCTGTACGACGCACTGGACTCAGAAGGACTGGACTATGTTATCTGCGATGAATTTGACCGTGACCCTACGGACGTCATGGTAAACCATGTGGCATCCATTGCCGTTGAAGCGAAGATCGACGGCATTATCGGTATCGGCGGCGGGGCTACCATGGATATTGCCAAATGCGTAAACCAGCTGATCCACAGCGAGTTTCCCATCAACCGGTATCTGGCCCCGGACTTTGCGACCCCAACCCCCGGCGTACCTCTGGTGCTGATTCCCACCACCCCTGGCACCGGCAGCGAGACTTCTTCTGCCCTTTCCCTGATTGACACCATAAACAATGTAAAAACCGGCAATGTTACGGAAAACAACATTGCCACTCTGGCCATTGTAGACCCCACTTACTGCATGACCATGCCCGACAGTCTGACCGCCCAGTCCGGGCTGGATACCATGTGCCATGCGGTGGAATCCATTGTATCCGCACAGCGCAATCATATGAGCACCGCACTGTCCCTGAAGAGCTTTGAGCTGGTCTGGAACAATCTGCCCAAAGCGCTGAGCGACGAAAACTGCCTTGAAGTGCGCGCGGAAATGTCCGCTGCTGGACTTATGGCCGGTATCGCCTACACTGATGCCCAGGTGAATTTCGGCCATTTCATCATTCATGCCCTGGGTGCCAGATATCACACCCCCCACGGTGAACTGTGCGGTGTTGTACTCCCCTATCTTGCAGAGTTCTGCACAAAGTATATGTCCGCGGAAATGGCACAGATTGCCCGGATTATCGGCATTGATCCCGCGGCGGAAAACTTCGGCGCAGAGATGGCTGAAAAGATTCGCGTCTTTGTCCGTGGAACCGGCCTGCGCTCACTGGCCGGCTGCGGCATTCCCAAAGAAGAGGTTCTGGAAATGACAGAAATGATGTATGGAGGCTTTCAATCCAGCAGAGCCACCGCGTCCTGCATGAAGCAGGCTCCGAAAGCAGAATTTACGCATTTTATCGAAAAAATTGCGTCTGATCAATAAGCTCCCGAGCCTTTTGCCCTACCATAATAAACTTGAAGAATTTCTTTGATGAACATCCCAAGGCAGCGCTGGCTTTTTCCCGGAGCGCGGAATCTGCTTACCTTCTCTATGAGGCATTGAAATGCGGCGCGGATATCCCACCCTATTTCGTAAATACCCAGTTTCATTCCCGGTTTGAAGAGGAAAATACACGGAGATTATGCGCCCAGATGGGGGGGTACAGCTCAGTACAATCCAACCAGACATCCTGTCCGTGGCTTAGATTACCCCCGAGCATGAGCTTACAGATCATGGTGTCCGTGGAATTTCTCATCCAGGAACGGGTTCCGAACCCAGTATTGCAGTTTGCGGAAGAGGTATAGGCTGTTTTCAGCCAGGATGTGTTGGAAGAACCGTTTGCCGCCACATCTCCAATGGTGTAGATCCGGTTGGTTCCGCCAAGGGTTTCCGCCCCTACCCAAGACCAAATGATGTTGGGGATCAGCGTGGAGCCGTTCTGCGTAATACTCAGCTTGCCGTAGTAGGCATCAAGATGGTTCTGAATTGCCAGATTGCTGGCGCCCAGGTATTTCAGAACCGCCGCGTACAGGGAACTGTCTGTCGCCACAGTTTCGCCCTTTGCTACATTCAGCTTATCCCATACGCCATAGCTGTTGCCAAGAATAATCCTGGCAAGAAACTGTTCAATGGCATAGCTGCCGTTCGTTTCATTGCGGACGATATAGGAGGATGTCTCGGGCTTTCCCGCTCTGCAGGGTGTTGATAACGCTGCCGTGAGAATTATATCGGTTGTAGCACTGATCGTACAGGTAATAGACGATTTGCATAATAAAAATCTGTTCGCCATAGTTGTTCGAATTGGAAGATCCCATCAGGCGTCCCATATCGCAAACCTCTCGTTCTACTCTAATTCCGCAACTGCATCACGAATCATTGCTGCATATTGTCTTTTAGTTTCTTCAGGTCCTTTGATTCTGACCTTCCCGCCGAAGCCGAAAATCCAGCTGAAGAAGATATGGCTGATGGCCACCCGGACGATCACGCGGAAGGTGCTCATATCGCAGGCGTAGATGGTCACATCTGTCCCGAAGCGGTCGATGATTGCATCGATCACGGAGTTGTCACAGATCAGTTCTACCTCCTGACACTCGCTGCCGTACATCCGGAAGGTGGTCGCAAGAAAATCATCGACACCGAAGTCCGCCGGGACCGGTACGGCTTCCTCCGAAAGAATGTCAGGACGGGCACTGATACGGTCCACACGGAAGCTTCCGATGGCTTGATGCTTGTCCGAATAGCCCAGTACATAGTAATAATCGCCGTTCCAGATCAGACGATAGGGGCTGAAGATGTACCGTTCGCCGTCGTGGCGCAGCTTCTTCTGCTTTCGGATGTTGTAGGCAAAGTATTGGAAGGCAATCTTCTTTCTGGCATTGATGGCCTCATTGATTGCATCCACGATCAGCAAATCCTGTCGATTTTCCGACTTCACCCTTCCCTCCACGGAAGCGTTGCGCTTCAGTTCCTCGGCCTTATGCTGTCCGGCCAGCGTGACAATCTTGGAGACCATCTGCTCGCTGCGTTCTTTTGAGATGAACTTGGAGGACTGCACAGCATCGATCAGCAGCTTCAGCTCAGCGATTTCAAATTGACGGCTAATGAGGTTATAACGGTTCTGAGTGGACTTTACTTCTTGGATGTCCATTCCGAACTGCTGCAGAAGCTCAATGTCCGTCTTGATGGTCTGCCGGTGCGCCGGGATACCGTATTCCTCTTCAAGAATCTGCGCCAGCTGCATCGTGGTCAGATAGTGGTCTTCATCGGTGCGCTCATATAGAATCTTCGCCAGATATAGCGGGCGGAGCTTTGCATTGTTGTCCATTGGTTATACCTCACGCATACATGGTAGAATTACTGCTTAGTTTGTTTCATCCTCTACTACTTCCATCAAGTCTCCAATGTCACAATGGAACACCTTACACAATCGGAGCATGACAGACATGGAGACGAGGCGGTTATTGTTCAACTGGGTCATGGTATGGGACGACAGGTGCGCAGCCTTGGCCAGCTCGCCTTTTTTCATTTTGTTCTTGATCAGCAAAATCCAAAGTTTGTCATAACGGACCGTCATGGGTTCCTCCTGTTGAAAATAAAATCTCCCAAAGTGCTTATAACTTTACAGAGTATATTCTACCATAACGCCTCCGAAATTACAACAGAATACGAGCAAATTCCGCAAAAACAGCAGCTATGGTGTCGATTTTGACCATCACCTGAAAAGGCCTCCCGAACCGTTTACCTATGGAAAGGCAATTCGGGAGGCTTATTTGCGTACAAGGCACTCTTACAAGCTATCTGGGCCTGCGATATTGATGATCCGCAGGCCGCTACGGCGGGCATAGTTCACGGTATAGGCCGTGCCGCCAGTGGGTTTCGTCAGATAGCAAATGCAGACGCTGCTGTTATCCGCAAGATGCCGATTGCGTTTCTGCATACAGCCCCGAAAATAGTGCTCCGAGGTGTAAGTCACCTTATCTGCGCAGTGCTTGATTTCTTCGTAGGCGTCGATATCCGCTTGTGCCCAGCCCCGAGTTTGGTTAAGGCACGGCAGTACAAGGATCAGCCGGATCTGCGGATAACGCTCCCTCAAGCGAAGGACAACCTGCGCTGCCAGAGTATCAAATCCCAAGGCACCACCTGCGCCGAAATAGCGATAGCCTTGCTCAATCAGCTTGACCAAAGTGTCCTCCAAGCGCTTGGAAATTTCGGGCAGATCATCTGTCGGCAATTCCCGATGTCCGGTGAAACAAGCCGTTCTGGATTCCATGCCTATCATCTGATAACCACCACCTGTCAATATAATAACATCTATAAACCATTACCGCAACGTAATTGCAGCCTGTGAGCAAATATTATTTCTGCACTTATAGGCTACAATATAATAAAGGGCGGTGAGTGGTTAATGACTGAGAAAGATTTCTCCTTGCGTTTGGCAAAGCTCCGGGAGGAAAAGGGCGTTTCTGCCCGTGATATGAGCCTATCCATGGGACAAAATCCCGGTTATATCAACAACATTGAAAGCGGAAAATCCATGCCGTCACTTTCCGGGATATTTTACATTTGTGAATATCTCGGGATATCGCCCAAAGACTTCTTTGACATAGATGCAGCCAGCCCTTCGAAAGCAAACGAGCTTTACTCTATCGCAAAAGGGTTGAGCAATGAGCAACTGGATAATTTGATCGCACTGGCGAAGGGCCTGCGAAAATGAAAAAAACACGGTGCCACCCGACGAAGGGTGACACCGTGTTCTGCTTAGTAGGCGACTACGCCATATCCGAGAATTTCATAATAGCCAACCGGGTACTGATTGACGCGGCAGCTATCGCCGGAGTTGCCCTCGATGGTGTAGACAACGCCGTTTTCGACCTTCTGAACGATACCGACATAAGTAATTTTGAGTGTTCTCATATGATATTGGATAAGGTATAATTAGTTTTAGAAATAAATAGAAAAGAGACAATTTTAAATGATTAATTATAGTTTGTGGGAAGAAAATATAAGGAAATATTCGTGGTCAGACCGTGCGCCCAGTTAAGGGCATATAATCCGGCAGGTGGAAATCCTGTCAAATAAGTTGCTAGCCACAGCATTTGAAGCGAGTCTTGGGTGTATGACGGTAACGGCATATGCTAAGCGTAGACAGCAAGGTAATAGGGATAGCTATAGAGCACCGAAATCCCATAAATCAGAGCGCCGACTTTGTGGTCTGGAAGGAAGGCAAAACACGGGTTTATCGTAATGGCGAGATTTCACGTGGCTCTGCGGTGTTGGAGGGAACTATTCATGTTATGCAAGGATTATATGTCAACTGTGGGAGAACCTGCATTTTCCTTCCGTAGTGGGTAAAAGGAAGGTATGCCCCACAACCAAAAGAAGAAAGGCAAAAGAAATGCAGGTAGTCGGAGGCCCGAAAAGTACTGATGAAGGCATGAACAAAATAAATGCCGGAGGGAAGTCGAGATAGAACTGTTCCTCGCAGTTCTGGCCTGCGAAACCATATCAAAGAGGAAACATTAGCTATACACAGAGATAGGAGAACTAATGGAAACGAAATTGGCGAGAATATCACAATTATCAAAAGAGAATCCAGACATGGTCTTTACGTCACTGGGACATCTCATTAACAAAGAGATGCTTCAGAGTTGTCATCTTCAAATGGATGGGGAGAAAGCTGTAGGAATCGACGGAGTTACAAAAGAGGAATATAGTAGAAACCTGGATGAGAACATAGAAAACCTGATAGAACGTTTAAAGAAGAAATCCTACAAACCCAAACCGGCAAGACTGGTAGAGATACCAAAGGATAATGGAAAGACGCGCCCTCTTAGTATCTATTGTTATGAAGATAAACTGGTGCAGGAAGCACTGCGCAGGATACTGGAAGCGGTATTTGAACCATTGTTTTATGACGAAATGATGGGATTCAGACCTAACAGAGGATGCCATAGGGCAATCCGTAAACTGAACACGATGCTGGAAAGAAAGCCGACCAGTTATGTGTTAGATGCGGATGTTAAAGGATTTTTTCCAACATCTTGACCATGAATGGATTATCCGCTTCATAGAATCAAAGATTAAAGACCCTAATATCACCCGGCTTGTCAGGCGTATGCTGAAAGCAGGGATTATGAACGATTACCAGTTCGAAGCAACAGAGGAAGGAAGCGGACAGGGTTCTGTCTGTTCGCCTGTAATCTCCTGCGTTTACATGCATTATGTCCTGGTATGGTGGTTCAAAGAAGTGATTACACCGAAATTGAAAGGATATGCAGGCCTCGTGGTTTATGCTGATGACTTTGTAGTAACATTCCAATATAAAACAGATGCAGAATGGTTCTATGAACACTTGAAGCATAGAATGGGATACTTTGGATTAAGCCTTGAGGAAGAAAAGAGTCGTCTGATAGAGTTTGGGCGTTATGCGAAGGCAAGATGCCAGAAACTCGGAAAGAAGCCAGAGACCTTTACCTTTCTGGGTTTTACACACTACTGTTCCCAGAGCAGGAATGGTAGATTCAGGGTAAAGAGGAAAACCAGTAAGAAGAAATTTGCAAAGAAATGCAGAGAGATCAATCTGCTGTTAGCGAGAATGAGGACACACAGTCTGAAGGAGATTATAACAAAACTCAATCAGATACTGACTGGTTATTACCATTACTATGGAATCACTGACAATTCAAAGAGTATAACAGCATTCCGATATAATATTATGAAAAGCCTGTTTTATTGTTTGAATCGGAGAAGCCAGAAGAAAAGCTATAACTGGATAAGATTTCTCAATATGATGAATAACAGCTATCCGCTGGTAAGACCTCGGATCTATGTCAGTGTATATGAATGATAACGTGAACAATTCGTTTCGCAAAGAGCCGGATGCGGAAAAGCCGCACGTCCGGATCTGTGAGGGGCGCACGATCGTAAGGGGTGCGTCTACTCGACCCCTTGCGATTTTCTTAAAGAAAAAGGATCAGAAATAAAAGAATCCTGAAGTGCCAGCTTCAGGATTCTCAAGTCCGTTAAGGTGGACTATTCCGTTTGGGCTAGTGCTGTCTGTCATTTCTGTCTAACCACTTGCAAATATAGTAGCCAACTATAGATGCCAATACAGAAATAAGAAAAGCAATTATGTATTCCAAATAAGTCACCTCCCTCCGCTGGAAAGAGTCGACAGCAGATCCATGATAGCATAAAAATATATTTTGAGCAATTCATATTTTCAAGTTGATTTTAAAAGAAAAACGTGTTAGTATATGAATAGCTAAGAAAAGCAATTATATTTTCAAGTAAGCCAGAAAAATCTAGAGTGCCAGCTCTAGATTTTTTGCTATCCACTGAATATCATCGACTGGCTTTTGGGATGATGTCACTGTGTAAAAACTACCTCAAAGATCGTTCCGCCGGACGGGCTGGACTGAACGGTTATTCTGCCGTCATGTACGCGCACGATTTCACGAACCAGGGCCAGCCCAAGGCCTACTCCGCCAAGCTGGCGGCTTCTGGATTTATCTACGCGGAAGAATGGTTCAAATATGCGTTCTTTTAATTCAGCCGGGATTCCGCTTCCGGTATCTTCTACGGACAGGCAGATGTTTTTTCCACTCCGATATGCGGTTACGGTAACCTGTCCGCCGAAATGGTTGTATTTGATTGCATTCTCAACAAGATTGTATACCATCCGGTAAATCAAAATGTCACTTCCGACCATCGTGGTATCTTTACAGTTCCCGATCAGTTTTATCTCCTTTTCCTGGGCAAGCGGTTCCAGATCCACCAGTACTTCATCGACGAGGGCGTCAACGGCAATGGTTTCATCCCTGCTTACTGTTTGAAGCTCACTCATATCGAGCAGTGTCTTGACCAGTTTGCTGAGTCGGCCGTTTTGCTCCGTCACCATTTTCAGTGTTTGTAAGGTGTCGGCGTCATTGCCCGGATGCGGGGTGGAATGGTATAAATCGAGCTGTACCTGCATGACGGACAATGGGGTTCGAAGCTCGTGTGCTGCATTTGCCGTAAACTGTCTCTGGATTTCAAAAGCCTCTGCAAGACGTTCCAGCATCTTGTTATACGAAATACGAAGCTGGTCCAGTTCTTTTACTTTGTTTTCTTCAATTCGCGAATCGGCCAGATTCTGTGCCTGCACCTCCTCAATTTTTTCAGAGAACTCACGAATGAAATTTGATATGGGTAATAAGCCCAACTTGCAGAGGCCACTGATAAAATAGGTAGCTACACCGCCAAGAAGGGCCAATAAGGCGGAAAGGATCAGGCTGTTTCTTTTGTAGTCTGCTTTATTGTTGTACACCTGAACAGAGAAATCTCTGGCAAATTCATCCCACTTGTCCTCCGGAATGCTGATATAGATTTGATCGGAACCGTCTGCGGTACCGTCTCCGCCCTGATCTCCGGCATCATCGCCCCGGGCATCTACGGTCTCCTGCAGGGAATCGATATAATAAATTCCGTTTTTATAGACAAGCAGGGTCAGACATCCACAGATGACCGCAATATACAGGGTAATGATACAGGTAAGTCTCCACTGCAGTGATATTTTTTTCATCGGTCGGACTCCTCTCGTATTTGATATCCTTCGCCTACTTTATTTAAAATCGGATCGTATCCAAGTACCGCCCTGAGCTTTCGGCGAAGCGAAGACATATGGACGCGGATGGATCCGCTGAAGCTGTCCACGGAGGCATCCCAGACATGCTCGATCAATTCTTCCTGACTTACCGGTCTGCCAAGGTGAAGAAGCAGATATTCCAAAATGCCGTTTTCTTTTCTTGTCAGGGGAACCAGGGTTCCGTTGGCATAGGCCTCTCGTTTGATGGTATCGAATTTGATCCCGCCACTTTCCAGACAGACATCCTTTTGTACAAATTTTCTTCTCGTCAGACTGCGGATCCGCGCTTCCAGCTCCTGCAGATGGAACGGCTTTTCCATATAATCATTTGCCCCGGCATCGAGTCCTTCTACTTTGTCTGCAATCTGTCCTCTTGCAGATAAGATCAGCACCTTCGTTTCTTCGTTTTCCTTTCGGAGCTCTTTTAGAAGATCCATTCCGTCCATGCCGGGCAGATTGAGATCCAGGACAATCAGATCATAATTTTCTGCCAGGATGCATTCCAGAGCCTCTGCCCCATCATAGCAGGTATCTACCTCGTACCCGGCGGCGTACAGACTTCTGGCAACTGTGTCACACATTTGTTTCTCATCTTCCACGATTAATAATCTCAAAATTTTTTTCACCTGCCCATTTCTTAACAATGATTTTACAACAGCTATTGTATAATATCAGAGTCAGCTGGTCAATCAATAAAATCAAAGGAGCAACCACATTTTGAAATGCAGAAAAATATCTCAAATTGTTCTAGTTATCACAGGCATAGCGATGATGGGCTATGGCGCCGTCAGAGGGGAAGCGGCTGCTGTGCTTGGGAAAGCAATTAAATTATGTCTGGAGTGTGTCGGAATTGGATAAGAAAAAGAAGTTACGATCAAAGAAAATAGCCGGAATACGCGGGTGGATCCAGGCAGCGGCCACACTGCTTACCAATCCTCATATCCCCAATTTTTTTCAGGGCAAAATATATCAGGGCAAAGCGAAAACGGTATGCGTACCGGGACTAAACTGTTATTCCTGTCCTGCCGCGACGGGAGCGTGCCCCATCGGAGCCTTTCAGGCGGTTGTCGGATCATCCAAATTTAAGTTTTCCTACTACATAACCGGGTTCCTGATTTTACTCGGCGTGACACTGGGAAGATTCATCTGTGGTTTTTTGTGCCCGTTTGGATGGTTTCAGGATTTGCTTCACAAAATCCCCGGAAAGAAATTCTCTACGGCCAGACTGAAGCCGCTGCGGTATCTGAAATATATCATCCTTGTTGTTTTTGTGATTCTTCTGCCGATGTTTGCAACGAATTCGATCGGGATGGGAGATCCGTTCTTCTGCAAATATATTTGTCCACAGGGTGTTCTGGAAGGTGCCATTCCTCTGGCACTTGGTAATTCTGCCATTCGTACAGCACTCG
>OHAJ01000849.1_pt1 | contig 22826 bp, 18 predicted proteins | sample 1577101 | NCBI WGS metagenome assembly OHAJ01 (sample SAMEA3541531, study PRJEB24748) | human gut metagenome | biome: human gut; feature: human-associated habitat; material: faeces | place: China | collected 2012
GAAGAAGGTAATTTCAATGAATATGGAAATAAAGTAACATATACAAGAGGTTCAGGAACAGCCTTATCATCAAGTGCAACAAATGGAAGAAAATGGAGTGGAACAGAAAATACATTTAATTATTATGATAAAGCAAGTAAAACATTTAAAGCATTAACATCCGGAAGTACAAAAATAACAAGTACATTTTATTATTATTATCCAGGAACATTGAATAGTTTAGAAGATAATCCTACTCAAGGAGATGATGGAACAGGAACATATAATAAAACGTTTCAAATGCTATTTGGAAAATATAGTAAAGACGCTGATGGATGCTATAGAAACTTTACAGGGGAAGGTGTTTCACCTAGTTATTGGCTAGCGTCTGATTATGCTAGTCCGGGTAAATGGCGTGTGAATTGGGGGCTTCGCCTTGTTAACGACGGTGGAGTCAACATCTACCACTACGGCGGCTTGTACTTTTCTGATGGCAGTGAGAGCAGCAATAGTTATGGAGTGCGTCCTGTAGTTTCTCTAAAATCTGATGTCTCATTAGAATGGAATGAAGTAGCAAAAGAATGGAAAATAAAATAATGACCCTATGTATGAAAAAGAAGAAAAAACTTTCCCTGTGTGGCTTTATGTCACACAGGAAAAATTAAAAATGGAGGAAGGAACTATGTTAAAAAAAGTAGGAATATTAGCAAATGGTGGAGACGTATCAGGATTTAATGCAGTTATTAGAGCAATTGTAAAAACAGCAGAAAATCATGGAGTAGAATGTTATGGAATAGTAGATGGATATAATGGATTACTAAAAAAAGACTTTGAAAAATTAAGTACAGCAGCCAATGGAGAAGCAGTAGGAATTTTACCAAAAGGTGGTTCTATTATAGGTTCATCAACAAATGCAAACATATTTAATTATAAAATAGTAAATGAAGATGGAAGTGTAGAATACAAAGATTTATCAGAACAAGCAATAGAAAATATTAAAGAATTTGGATTTGATTGTATCTTTACTTTAGGAGGAGATGGAACACAAAAATCTGCAAGAGATTTTTCAACAAAAGGAGTAAATATTATAGGAGTGCCAAAAACAATTGACAATGACGTAGCTTGTACAGAAATTACATTTGGTTACAATACAGCTGTATCTGTTGCTATGGAAGCATTAGATAGATTACATACAACGGGAGAAACACATCATAGAATTATGGTGCTAGAAGTTATGGGAAGATATGCTGGATGGATAGCATTAGAATCAGCAATAGCAGGAGGAGCAGATGTTGCACTAATTCCAGAGATACCATATGATATTAATAAAGTAGCAACTAAAATTGAAAATAGAAAGAAAAGAGGAAAAAACTTCAGTATAGTAGTTGTAGCCGAAGGAGCTAAAGCAAAAGATGGAGAAATGGTAGTACAAAATATACGTAATAATGGAGCAGGAGTTGACAATACAAAATTAGGTGGAGTTGGACAAGTTGTTGCAAAACAATTAGAAGAATTAACTGGATTAGAAGCAAGAAACACAACACTAGGATATATGCAAAGAGGAGGAACACCAACAGCTTTTGATAGAGTACTATCAACAAAATATGGTTCAAAAGCAATGGAACTTGCATTAGAAGGAAAATTTGGAACTTTGGTAGTAATTAAAAATGGAAAATTAGATTCAGCATCTCTAGAAGATGTAGTTGGAAATAATACAAAAATTGGAGCAGTGTCTGGAAATACTGCAGAAAGTAATCTAAGAAAAGTTACTATGGATGACGATTTAGTAAAAGCAGCTAGAGATATAGGTATTAACTTAGGTGATTAATTTTGATAGTAATAATAAATACTATAAATAATAATATAATATTAGGAGGATTAACATGGAAGAAAAAGAAGAAAAGAAAGTAAACACAGAAGAATTGAAAAGTGAGGCATCAACTACAGTAAATCAAGTAAAAGATACAATTAAAAATGTAGATATCAAAAAAGATAGCATTGAAACAAAAGGATTTATAGCTGAATTATTCAAAGACCCATTAGGAAAAATAAAAGAAATAGTAGATAAAGAAAATAACCAATATTTTAAATATGCAATTATTATATTAGTTATATGGGTAGTAGCTGAATTAATTAGCAGATGTTTTTCAGTAGGACCAATATGGGGATTATCAAGTTTAGGAAGCAGTCTAATGTCTGTTATAAAAGCAACAATAGCACCTATATGCAGTATATTAGTAATGTCTATTATTGTCTTAGTTATGAATTCTAAAAATAAAAAATCATTAACAACAATAATTACAACAGTAACAACAGCTAATATACCACTTGTAATTGCATCAGTTGTAAGTATATTAACAATATTTGGTTCTTCAATATCTACAATAACAATACCATTTACAAGATTATGTAGTGCGGTATCAATTGTATTAATGTACTTTACATTAAAATCAATATTTGGAGAAGAAAAAAATTCTGAATTTATTAAAAAGTTTGCATTAGTAGAGTTAGTATATTATATCGCATATATTGTTTTTTCTTTATTAAATATTTATATTTAGAGGATAACTATAATAAAAAACAAAGGAGGAATAATTGTGTCAGAAACAAAAGCTACAAATAAGCAAAAGAAAAAAATACTAATAATTTTAATTGTAATTATCTTAATAATAGCATGTTGCGGAGGAATAGCGCTATATATGACTCAAACAGATACAAAAAATGAAAATTATTTTGGAGTTCAAAAATTATATGAAGAACTAAAATCTAAAGAATCGTATAGTTTTATAACAACATTAGATAATAACAATAAAATGTATTATGCAAAACAACAAAATAAAGCATATATAGAAACTATATATGATGGCTCAGAATCTAAATTTATTATAAAAGATGGTAATTCTTATTTAATGATGGACGATTCAAAAACTTATTATACATATAAAAATAATGAAATAGACCTTAATAAAATAGAATCGAGTTTAGAAGAAATAAAAGATACGGAGTATGAAAAGGGAAAAGAAAAAATTGAGAATAAAACATATACATATGAAGAATATAATACAGTAACAAAATTCGTTATGATGGACAATTCAGAAAATGAAGGACAAGAGATAAAAACTAAATTTTATTTTGATGGTAATAAATTAGAATATATAAAAACAATTGTTGGAAATAAACAAGAGTTATTAAAAGTAGATATTTCAGACGATGTAGATAATAATTTGTTTGAAATACCATCTGAATATAAAGAAATGTAAAAAAACGAAGGAGGAAAATAATATGTCAGTAAGGTTTATGTTAAATGAAACATCATATTTTGGAAAGGGTGCAAGAGAAGAACTTGCAGGAGAAATTAATAAGAGAGGATTTAAAAAGGTATTTTTAGTAAGTGATAAATCATTGGTAGATGCTGGAGTAACAGCAAAAATAGAAACAGTTTTAAAAAATGCAAATATAAAATATGATTTATATGATGAGATTAAACCAAATCCAACAATAAAAAATGTAACAGATGGAGTAGAAGCTTGCAAAAAATCAAAAGCAGACGTAATTGTTGCAGTAGGTGGAGGGTCAAGTATGGATACTGCAAAAGGTATTTCTATAGTTATGACAAATCCAGAAAGAAGTGATATAAAATCTTTAAATGGATTATCAAACACTGTAAATAGAGGAATGCCTGTAATAGCACTTCCAACAACAGCAGGTACAGCAGCAGAAGTTACAATTAATTATGTAATAACAGACGAAGAAGCAGAAATAAAAATGGTTTGTGTAGATCCAAATGACATTCCTATTCTTGCAATTATTGATTCTGAATTAATGGCTTCTATGCCAAAAGGATTAGCAGCAGCAACAGGTATGGATGCCTTAACACATGCTATAGAAGGATATATAACAAAAGCACATAATGATATGTCAGACATGTTTCATATGAAAGCAATTAAAATGATATTTAAATATTTACCAGCAGCAGTTAATGAAAAAAATCCAGAAGCTATTGAAAAAATGGGAATGGCTCAATATATTGCTGGAATGGGATTTAGTAATGTAGGACTTGGAATTGTTCATTCAATGGCTCATCAACTAGGAGCTGTTTATGATACACCACATGGAATAGCTAATGCAATGCTTCTTCCTATAGTTATGAGATTTAATGGTGAAGTTTGTGCAGACAGATTTAGAGAAATTCTAGTTAATATTGGTAGACCAGATGCTGAACATTTAAATGATCAAGATGTAATAAATACATTTGTATGGATGATTTCAGAATTAAGTAAATCAGTAGGAATTACAACTACTATAAAAGATTATGGAGCAAAAGAAGAAGACTTTGAAATGCTTGCTGATAAAGCAATGAATGACCCTTGCAAACCAGGAAATCCAAGAGAAGTTTCAAAAGAAGAATTTATAGAATTATATAGAAAAGCTATGTAGAGATAAAAATTAAATGTAAAAGACTTGTAATTTTATAAAATTTGTGTAATAATATAAACATAAAATTAAGAAACTAGAAAAAAGAGGAGTATGTTTAAACTTTCTTAAAAGAGAAAAGAAGTCATAGGCTGTAAACTTCTTAAGAAAAAGCTTAACCTCCACGACAGTGCAATCCGGCATGAAAATGCTAAACTCATCGCCTCCGTTTCTACCGAGTATAACATCCTTTGAAAAATATTGCTTCATGCTCTCTGCAAGCTTCTTAAGTGCACCATCACCTGCCGCATGTCCATACACATCATTAACAAGCTTGAAATCATCAATATCAAGCATCGCCACAACACAGTGCTTTTGCGGATTCTGCCTCATATATTGCTCAACCTGCTCATCAAAGCCGTGCCTGTTGTAGATACCGGTCAGTGCGTCTGTCACAGCAAGTCTCTTGAAATTATTCCTGTTTTCATTGATTAAAATCAATGCTACTGTAAGCCCTGTCAAGAGCAGGACTATAATTACACCTCCGATAAACATGTATATCAGATAGTTATTATTGTAAAACCCACTCTTGGGTAAAATCTCAAGCCTCCACTTATCTCCATACACGTCAAAGTCATATATCACCGGATTGTTCAGCTCTTTCTTTGAACCGTAAACCCACTCATACGAATCATCCCACGGCGCAGCACTCTTCTGCAGACTGTACTTGTATCCAAAATCGGAAAGAGCCTCTACCGATGCAGAAAAAATATCCGGAACCTTAAGTATAACAATTGTGAAGCCCCAAAAGCTCTTCTGACCATTTTCATCCTCTAAATAAACCGGATTGCGCACCGCTATGCCACATCCGCCCTGCTTCAGCTTAAACGGTCCCTGCACGATCACGGTATCATTATCCCTCGCATAGCGTGAAATCTCTCCCCTGTCACTATCATTTATCAGATCTATCTTACCGGATTCGTTCCCCTCCTCAGGATATATTTCAGTCACAACTCCATTCGGTGCTATCTGTATACTCTGAATCGAAGTGTCCATCATATTTGCAGCAACATCATAAAATCCATTAATATTTCCATCATCGCTTATGACAACCTGCTTTAAGGTATCGGTAAATCCTATTCCCTCCATAAGCTCGCCCTTTATACGCTCCGCATAGGTCATCGCATTAAGTTTTGCATTTGTCCTGTTCTGCTGCTCCTGACTCTTTCCAACTATATATATCAAGCCGATTAACGCACACATACTCAATATAAATACCACTGCCGGAACAATAAATCTCTTTTTTAGCTTTTTCATTTGTATCACTTTCTAAAATCAATGTCTATCTGTTCTATATGATTTTAATATTATAGCTTTACGATAAGAAAATGTCTATAAATTTACATAAATTTCCAACACTTCAAACTTATAAGCAAAACTAAAAGAAGCCTCACTCATTATTAAATGAAGCCTCTACTTGTATGATATCCTGTAAATCTACTTAGTTCATATCAATATTTTTCAGTTGCTCACCAGCTCGAGGAGGCAAATACTTTCTACATGCGGTGAAAGTTTCTTCTTATACTAAATAGCGAAACTGAAACCTTTTGCAAAAAAGTATATACTCCACTTAGGGGGGGATAGCCTTTACCCCACATGATAATCTATCTGTTTTCTAAAATGTCAGCAGCATCTGCATCCCAGTCTTCCTCCGCCCGTCTTTCTTCGCTATATCCCATTGTTTCGCAATCATCCATTATCCTTAGCACAAACTCATTAACAGCCTCTTTGACAGCTTCCTTATTGCCATCATCTAATGAATCTTTTACTACTGGCATATAACTGGTCTGCTCCAAGTTGTATTCCGCTTCGCCATTAACGTATTCAATACTTTCAGTAGCAACATCTTCATCATTTCCTCCAACTACACTTATTTTCAGTACACTTGTTGCTCCCTCAGAATCATCAATATCTACCAGTCCATATACATTTAAAAGTTCCTGCCGTCCATTAAATATTGTAAACAAAAGCTGTTCATCCATTTCATCTTTTAGAGAGTTTATTTCGTTAACATCCAACACTTCATTAAAGTATAGAATTTCATGTATATCTCTATAAATATCCCTTATCACTTCTCTAAATAAAGCCAATATCTTTTTTCTATCCCTTATTGATATTCCTGCTTCAGACTGTACTATTTCTAAATGTGCTTCTCGTTCATATTCTTTTTGATCCTCTATAGCTTGCAAAGTCTCTTCTACTTCTTCAGAACGATTTTCACTATCGAATTTTCTAACAGCTTCCTTTATATAACCTCTAAACGCATGAGTGTCATATAACATTTTCTCTTTTGCGGAATAATCCAACAATTTATTGTGTGCAATGTGATTCCTATTCGCTATAAAACTTGTTAATGAGGTTTGGAATTCTTCCGGCTTATCAATAAAAGGAATAAAAAACTTGTCCCAAATATTGTATTTTTTAGTGTATTGATTTCTCAGAAAATCCAATGCAGATTTCATTTTATCCAATTGGGTTGTTGAAAAAATTTTACTTTTAATTCTCTTTTGAACTTCTGAATCAGATGACATGGCGTCAGTATATATATCTGACTGTACAGTATCCATCAGCCCTTCTAAAGTGACCTTCTGTTTCTTCGACACATTGAATTTTATTTATATCTTTTATATCAATTAATTTAAACTCTATTTCATATCCCATACTAGCACCTCTCATGGATAATAATACAAAAACTGTTCATGACATAATTATACATAAAAAAATCAATCGGAAAACACTCCAATTGATTTTTTTCATTTATTCAACAGGAACCATAACTTTGTTCACATTATGGATTTCTATTGGCAACAAGTTAGAGTATGTCTGTAGTATATTATCATACAAATTCCCTTTATACCCTTTGACTTCAATAGTAACTGCTACAAAATACTTAATATTTTCATGCTCATACCCATTTCTTCCAATCGCATGCAATGTTAAAAATGGGTTTAACAATGATGTTGCTCTCATAGATTTGGTTTTCTTTATAACAGTATCCCATTTTAAATCTTTATTTCTAAGTGCATTCTCACTTTTATCTTTTTTTGCAGCACCACTTACAGGTAATTCCGACATTTTATATCCTTGCTCCAATAATTTTTCCATCTGCTGTGCATCTTCTGTTTTTGTAAGATTTAGCTTTATTGTCTTTTTCCCTTTTTTCGAAAAGTTAAACACCGCACTGTTAGGATAAAATGTATCTTCTATACAGTTATTGGTATATGCATCCGTATCTGTTATATCCGGATTAACAATAGTTGTTATCGTCCATATAACACTCACATTTCCTGTTGATTGATTAACTCCAGGTGAAAAAATAGGTAATTTAACCGTACTCGCAGCAGGCAAATCTCCCGAATATAGTATTGTCACTTTATTTCCAATACATTTTAAAATATCATCAACATCCTCTTTACCAAATCCATATCCACATTCATTATCCCGCACCCCAGACATAGAGGTCGCATTATGAATCAATAATGTTCGTCCCAAATGTGGAGTAATTGATGGTGAATGTGCCATCATCTGACCAATTTTTCCCGTTGCCACAGGAGTTGCCAAACTTGTCCCTGCACCAATACCAACCTTATCATTACCTCTTCCAACAACAATGAACGGCCGTTCCTGACTGCCACCAAACTCTAACAAATCAGGTTTTGTTTTCGCTCCTTCTCTTCCAGGACCTACACTGCTATAATCTGCTCTGATTTTTTCACCAAACAAATTATATGTATATGCTCCCACCGCAAGTCCATTTACCATATCAGACGGGGTTTGAATACGGTTCAAATACTCCCCTCTATTACCATCATTACCGACAGCAGTACAAAAAAGCGGGTTAATTTCTCCTTCCTCTACATTATATGTCAGACGATCCAATGCATATGTAAATCGACTTATATTATCATCCAAAATCGGTTCTTTAGGACCAAATGATAAGTTATATAATTTTATATCTTTACGTTCAGCTACAACAGCTTCAATTTGATCAATAGTTTCGTACATTCCATGTACCGATTCAGCATCTCGTGTACTCGTTATCTGTGTTTCAGCTGGCAACACTCTAAATGACTCTACGAATACAGAGGGATTTTTCAATTCATCTGATGGGGTTTTTCCACCTAAGTGACCATGCAATATAGCTCCACACACTGAATTCCCATGTTGTAACGAATTTGATGTGGCCGTTGTATTTACTACATCATTTTCCTTTGCATAACCTTTTAACAAGACATGATCTTCAATTATACCACCATCAAACATTCCTACTGTTATATTAGAACGCATTTTCTTTTTTGCCGGCCTAGGGCCTTCCACTTCCTGCACCATTCGCATTGGTTCAAGATCAATATCTCCCATAGGGTGCAAAGACCTCAATGGATTAAACTTTTCAATAGCTGCTATTATTTCCCGATCGCAAACTGCACTGATAAAAGTTAAACCTTTTTCATAGCTTTTTATCTTTATTTCATTTGAAGATAAACCTGAAATTTCCATAAATGCATCTATCATTTTCTGGACACTATTTTCCAAAGGATGAAGAACAATTTCTATTGTTCCTTTCGTCCAATCCTCTGTCAATCCCTGAACCTTCTCCTCGCTACTTAGCAGGTCTATATTCTTTATAGACTGTATCTGTCTTCTCCATTTTTCGACAGTATCCTTACTTCCATTTCTCAGTGTTTTTTCTAATTTATCTATTCCTGCATTTTTTGCCTTGACAAAATACAATTTTGCATCTTTTTTTTCGCCATTTTCATCTACAAAGGCATATTTTCTTCCACCTATAATCTGCATGTCTTCCGATATCATCAAAGAATCTGGAACATATGATTTTGCTTCCAATTTAGGTTCCAATCGAATACACAGAACTTTTTCATCCAAAAATATTTCTTCTTTATCTTCGATCTTCTTTTTGATATTATTCAAATCATTGCAAATATTTATTTTTGCGTCGTTATAATCATGCGGCCATTCTTTAGGTGGAAAATTCATTTTTTTACTAATCGGCTCTACATATAATTCTCCATTTGCAATAATGGGATATTTTCCTTTTTCCATATCATCACTCCTTTATATATCTTCCAACTGATGCCGATGAAATCATAGTAATATTTGAAATATCTCTCAACGATAATTCTGGAAATTCATTCTTTATCCGCTTACATAATTGAACTTTTTCATTTCGATCTTTTAATTCAATTATGCGGCAGCACTCTCTCAAAGCAAGTATATCTGGCTTGTCATCGCGATTCATCACCATCTGACGCTTTATATGTTCACATAGTTTACAAATTTCAGAAGCAGAAACAGTTTCTGTATTTCCAACAATGAACTTTATTGTATCACTTTTCATCTCACCGAACTTATTACCCAATGTTCTCTCAACAAGTTTCCTGCGTTCTTCCTTTCCTGGCATAGGGATTTCTATATTCCTGTCGAATCGCCTCCATATTGCTTTATCCAATATCTCTGGGTGATTAGTAGCACCTACAATCACACAAGTAACCGGACATTCTTCCAATTCTTTTAGAAGGACATTTACCAACCGTTTAAGTTCTCCTAAATCTCCCATATCATCTCTTCTTTTTGCAATAGCATCTAACTCATCCAAAAACAAAATAACATTTTGGGATTTAGCATAGTCAAATATACTTTTTATATTTTGTCCACTTCTACCCAAGTAACTTGATATCGATGTTGCCAAATCAACCGTCACTATTGGTAAATTAAGTTTATAAGAAAGCCATTTTGTTATATACGTTTTACCTACCCCTGGTTTTCCGCTCAATAATATACTATTAGGTGGAACAATATCCTCTTCCAAAAATCTTTCCAACAATTCGCGTTCTAGCAAAAAATCCTTTAGTTGATGCCAAACCTCTGGCGATAATATCGGTTCTTCTACCATTATCGGTTCTTCTACCTTCACCAATTGGCTTCGAGTTTCTCTATCAACTGGAGCGGGAGTCAAATCCAATGTTCTCAATGTGTCAGCCCCCACACTGCTATTGGCGGTTATTTGCATAATTTCCGATGCTATTTGAGGATACTCTTTTTTTATTTTTCTCCCTATCATGAGAGAAATCGATTCTACAGCCTTCTTATCATTATTTAATGCTGCTCTTATTAATTTAGGAATCAATTCATATACTATCATTTATATCATTTCCTCTATTTTATTTTTTTGATACATTAAAATTATACTGTTTTATCAGCATTTTGTCAATCTTATTGTATCAATTTTATTTTAATTTATTTTTGATACGCTTTTAAAGCCAATCAGAAATCGCAACTCCCAATCGGCATCTTTTCTTACTCCTCTTCATTTTTACATTCAATCTCCGTTCCGTCCAGAAACCCCACCAACAATGTTCCATCCTCAAAGACATTGATGTGGTCCAACGTTTTCAGCATGAAGTCCGTGTCCATCTCCGTCAAAGGCTCTGCCCCATCGGTATATTCTATGAACTTCTCTGCCCGATAACCTTCCAAGAGGTTTTCGCTCTGCAGCTGTTCCGTCCACAGCTCCATGAAATCCTCTCGATTCTCCACTAACGCATTCCAAGCCATCAGATATGCCTTTATCAGCGTTTCTTCCTCCACGTGGCGGTTGGCACATCCCATGACTCCTTTGACCTTGTAGCGTTCACTACACTGCCATACCTTACGGTCAACACCCGTGCTGCTCCGCCAGCCTTTTCGTGCAAATACCTTATTGCAGTCTACGCAAATAATCTTGGATGCAAATGGATTGCTTTCCGGCCGGTGGGAATAGGAGTTTGCCCCATGCTCCTCCAGGTACTTTTTCCTGAGTTTGATTTCAAGCTGTACACATTCCCAAATCCGCTTTGATATGATGGCATCATGGTCATCCTCCACATAAAACATCTGGATTTCCCCTTTGTTCTGCGTCCGCTTCTTGGTAAGGAAGTCCACCGTATAGCTTTTCTGCTGCCATGCATCACCTTTATTTTTTTCATTCTCCAACATACTCATTAAGGTTGTAGCCTGCCACTTCGTACCGCCATTCCAGTTCCGAACTCCCTCTTTTTCAAAAATCCTCTTGATGTAATCCGTTGTTTTTCCATCCAAAAATTCCTGATACAATCGCACCACAATCGGTTCCTGCATTCTGTTAATTACCAGCTTGCCATTCTCGTCCGTGTCGTAACCAAGAAAACGCTTTGTACTCATTTTGTGCTTTCCAGTTTCAAACCTTCTGCGGATTTCCCATGTGCAGTTTTCTGAAATAGATCGGCTCTCGTCCTGTGTCAGTGAAGAAAGAATGGTAAGCAGCACTTCGCCCTTTGCATCGAGAGTATTGATATTTTCCTTTTCAAAAACAATCCCTATCCTCAATTCCTTCAACTCTCGCACATAATTCAGGCAGTCCAGCGTATTTCTTGCGAATCGGGAAATGGACTTGGTAATGATCATGTCAATTTTTTCCTCCCTGCAATCAGCAATCATACGATTGAACTCATCTCTCTTTTTGGTGTTGGTTCCCGAAATACCTTCATCCGCATAAGTTCCTGCATATTCATAGAGAGGATTTTCACTGATATAATTTGTGTAATAATTGACCTGATTCTCATAACTTAATAACTGTTCTTCTTCACTCATCCATAACCGTCAGAGTCATGGCAAGGTCAGGTCTCTGCATATTCGTCAGATAAACCGGAAGAAGATACTGCACTCTCCCCTGATATCCCTGCGGGACCACAAGCCCTGGCTCTATTACAACCTTCCTTCTTCCAAGCTCTAATGCTGTTTCAAACAAAAGCGGCAGATTCTTGGCTTTCCGAATTTTAGCTGGAATACGTTCCAGGTTCTCTTCATCCCCCCATATGTGATTTACGTTTACTCTTATAGGCCACTCTGGATTAAAGTTAATGCCACTCTGTGCCATATGATAGACGGGCTTTTGTGGTAATGGCTCGATGTATCTTAACTCCGGAGACATCTCATCACAAAAACCTCTAAAAAACCAATCTCTTAAAGAATCCGAAAAATTGTTTCTTTCAAAATAACCATAAATCCCCTTGTACTGTCGTGTGTATAATCCTGTATGGAAGCAGACACATTCATTCTCCAAATGAAAAATACTGTCTGCCTTTCTGGGATCACTTTCTGAATTAAAATCAATAACCTGCTTGCGAAAAATTGTATGTATGTACCGTTCTAAAATGGGTGCGTCTGTATTTTTTGTTTACCGGCTCGGCTTTCGGATTTTCCAAGACTCTGGCAGAGCCAACCTCTCCAATTCCGCTAAATGTCCGTACCAATCCGGTACATATGCAAATTCAAATAAATCCGGTGCTATCATCTGTTTCCTCTTTTCCTGTGGTTTTCTGTACTCATATCTGTTTTCTGTCTTTGCTTCCATCTCTTTCATCATGAGCCTCCTTTTTTTCTCTTGAAATATAAAATAGGTGTATCGCAATTCTATCGTTCTGTGAATTGCGAAACATCTATCAATGCGTTTTTATCCATGGGAAAATTTCAGTAACTTCAACAAACATCGCATTCTACGTTACTTTCCTGTGTCCATGTGATCTCTCCTTTATAGTGTAATTTATTTCATCTCATACCTGTACTTTGATGTAATTCATAATATCCAACCTGTAGTGTAAACTATCTCTGAGGTGAATTGTACTGCATGACTATGTAAAAAATCTTGCGAAGGTAGTTCGGGCTGCCAGAGAAGAAGCCCATCTATCTCAAGCAGCATTAGCTGAACAAATAGGTTGTGATGAACGTACAATACTAAACATTGAAAACGACCGTGGGAATCCCAAGTTCGAAGTATTGTGCCAGATCATCGCTTATTTACACATTCCTGCAGACCAGATTTTCCACCCCGACGCAGCCACGGACGGGTTGAAAAAACAAAAACTGTTATTGATGCTACAGGAATGCAATGAACAAGAGGCAGCCGAGATTCTTCCAGCAATTGAATACCTCTTAGCACTCATACATAAAAGAGGCAATTCAAACGAGTAAAGGAACCAGCTAATCCATTGTGATTCTGGTTCTTTTCTTTTTGTTGCCATTTTCAAATCTTACTCTTGTAATATTTTAATTATTACACAAGTAAGATTTCAAGTCAATATCTTATTTCTGAAATTGACAATTGCAGAAATAACGTCTATAATATATTTATTACGCCTGTAAGATTTAAGGAGGGATTTAAAATGAGCGATTTGCCACAGATTTCAGAAGCTGAATTTGAAGTCATGAAAATCGTATGGAAACATGCTCCGATCAGCACAAATGAAATAACAGACAAATTATTACAGACTACAAACTGGAGTCCGAAAACTATACAGACTTTAATCAAACGCCTCGTGACCAAAGGCGCTCTGACTTATGAGAAACAGAGCCGAGTATTTGTTTACACCCCAGTTGTAAAAGAAAATGAATATATTGGTCAGGAAAGCAACTCTTTTCTGGAACGCTACTATGATGGAGATATCACTGCCATGCTGTCTGCATACATCAAGAATGACAGACTGTCTGAAACAGAAATAGACACACTCCGCTCCCTTCTTTCCAAGAGGTCAAAAAAAGGAGGCAATTAACGTGGCTAATTTTATGATACGCTTTTTCATATGCAATGTGTTTATCAGCGGTATCATTGGAATTCTTTTGATTGTCAAACGGATATTCAAAAACAGCCTGTCCAGCCGGATGCAGTATAATCTGTGGTTTCTGCTGCTCGGACTTTTAGCAGTTCCATTTATACCGTTCCGTTTCATCGGTCTACCACAAATCTTCTCCTGGCTTGGCAGCCTGAGAAGTTCTCCTTCTTCCGGTGCTGGCACCAATATTGCAGGCACCGCAGAAGCGGTTACAACTGGAAATACAAATTGGATGAACGACTTTACCCTTTCTGTAAATAGCGAAGCTCCATCCATTGCCGGATACATATTATTAGGGATATGGATTGTAGGTATTCTTGCAATGATTATTTTGGTAATCAAATCCTCTCTCCGTTTACGCAACTTGGAGAAATCTGCACTTCCCCTTCAGAACAAGGAAGTCCGCAGACTGTATTATCACTGCTTAGAAGAGATGGGGATTCACAGAGATATTCCTGTCTACAGTACCGCATTTTTGAAATCCCCGATTATTGTTGGACTTTTGAAACCGTGTATTTATCTTCCGATTCATCTGATCTCTGATTATAACGAATCAGATATGCGGTATATGCTGTTACATGAACTGCAGCATTACAAGCACCATGATGCTATTGGAAGTTTCTTGATGAACCTTGCTGGAGTGGTATATTGGTTCAATCCTCTTGTTTGGTACGCTCTGAAAGAAATGCGTAATGACAGAGAGGTTGCCTGTGACACCTCTGTTTTAAAGATGCTTGAAGAGGATGCTTACGAGGAATATGGCAATACACTTATTAACTTTGCTGAAAAGGTTTCTCTTACTCCTTTTCCGTTTGCTGCCGGCCTTAGTGGAAACATGAAGCAGATGAAGCGGAGAATTATCAACATTGCATCTTATGAAAAGCCAACATTTATAAAAAGGGTAAAGGGCGTTTGCTCCTATTTTCTGATTGCCTGCCTTTTGTTTATATTTATGCCCATGCTTTCTGTCAATGCTGCAATAGAAATGGAAAACACCTATCAAATTAAAAAAAATGACAGCAATATTTCTTATATTGATTTATCATCATATTTTAACGATTATCAAGGTTGTTTTGTCCTGTTTGATGCAACTACCGACAGTTGGCAAATTTATAACAAAGTAATGGCACAAAAACGAATTTCACCGGATTCGACATATAAAATATACAGTGCCCTGTTAGGTTTGGAAAACAGATATATAACTTCGGCTTCAAGCGAAATGACATGGAATGGGCAAGAATACCCTATTGCAGAGTGGAATGCCAATCAAAACCTTACTACAGCATTTCAAAACTCTGTCAATTGGTACTTTCAATCATTAGACCAAGCTGCCGGATTAAAAACTTTAGAAGACTTCTATACATATATTAATTATGGCAATCATGACCTGTCAGGTGGCATTTCTTCCTTTTGGGCAGAATCTTCCCTCAAAATTTCTCCTATTGAGCAGGTCGAAATGCTCCAACGACTGTACATCAATGACTTTAATTTTGATGCAGATAATATTCAGACTGTAAAGAATGCCTTATTACTTTCTTCCACTGCTGACGGTAACCTATACGGCAAAACCGGAACAGGAAATATTAATGGAGAGAACATAAGCGGATGGTTCATTGGCTATGTCGAAACTTCAGATAATACATATTTCTTTGCCTTAAATATCGGAGCCACTGAAAATGCTACCGGAAGCAAAGCATCTGATATTGCTTTATCTATATTATCAGACATGAATATCTGGTATTGAAAAAAGGTAAAGGGTCAAATGAAACACTTTGACCCTTTACCTTCTGTCTTTTTATAATCCGTCTCATAAACGAAGCAAAGCCAATGTGCAGCTATCATTGCAATAAGTATACCAGCAACACATAGTAAAATCTTAACTTCTCTTGATTACTCCTCTAGGATATTAAATGCTATTTCCTGTGCTTTTATCCCACTAATTTCATTCGAAGAATCATCATCTAAATATATAGCAAAATATATATTAGTATTTTCTTTTTCGACAAAACCGATGAACCATGCTGTACCGTCTGTTCCCGTTCCTGTTTTTCCATATATTTTTTTTGAATCACTAGCCTCAAGTAACATAATGCTTTTTAGAATTTCTATCTCTGATTCTGTATATATAGTTTCCCCTTCCATAATCTTATGCAAAACTTCCACCTGCTCTATTGGAGAAATCATCAAAGATGATTCAATCCAAAAACCATTAAGTTCTGGAAAAGAGTTCACACCACTTCCACTCCATTCAGATATGTCACAATTTCCATAATCCAATTTGTTTAATTCCTCTTGAATTGTTTCTTGTCCCACCTCATCTATTACTTTTCTAAAGTACCAAATGCAAGAATTTCGAAATGCATCCTCCAGTCTTAAATCGGCATTCCATGCATCAACTGGGTAATTCATTCCATCATACTCCATTTTACTATCCTCTGACGTTATCACTTGATTATGAATTCCTATTAAGGCTGAGATTACTTTGAACGAAGAATTAGGAGATACCCTCGTTCTGCATTTGTCTTCATTATAAAAAGTATATGTATTATTTTCTGAATTCAAAATAACTGCACACCCTTGGATTGATTGAAACGCTTCCGCATAATCTACAGTGACTGTTGTCGGCTGCAGTTCCTCTTCATTCTTCACACCCTCGTTTTCACTTATTTCTTCTTCGGTTTGATTAGTCTGTATTGTCTGTTCCTTTTGATTTGATTGGCTGTTTCCATTCTCTTTTGAACTGCATCCTGACATACTTCCTATAATCAAGCAAGCAGTTATACCCATTATCATACATCGTTTTAGTTTCATCACAAAATCTTCCTTTCTTCTGTAACTTCTTTTAACTTTTACTTCCTAATCCACAAACAATTTTTACATCAACATTCTAAATACAACCATCTTCTCAACCCTCATTTTATTACATGTGTAAGATTTCAATACAAAAAAATTTTCCTTTTGAGCGCCCGTTACATCCATGCAAATATTACATCAGTAAGATTTAGAAGTCAAGTTATCTTTATATAAAAAGGCTTCTGCCGGAGGGTATCATACATTTTCGCAAAGGTAATACCTTTTAGCAAAAGCCTATTATTCAGCAGAGTCTCAAAACACCCCTCTGCTACGATATTCAAATGATTCATTCATAAGGCTACAAAACACACATCCATTTTTGCTCCTTAATATCCCACAAACCGCAGAAAATCAAGGTTTCCTTGAAAGCAGACAGACGGTTTCAATATTCCCCTGAACTTTGATTTTATACTGCATAGCGAAAGTGACACTATTAACTTAAGGGTGGAGTAAATACCTTAACCATTTGAAAATTCCTTTTAATGTTACTACTTTACCCTGTCCTCGGCAGGATCAACTGCATACCAATGTTCTGCATTTCGCTTACATTCTAACACAGGTATTCTTTTTGTCACTTCACGTTTCGTGCTTCCATCACTACGAAGAATTTCTCTCCATTCCACTGGTTTATTATAATATTTCATTTTGCCCCCACATTGAGGGCATCCTTCAATATGTATTTTCTCTATGGTCAATCTATTCCCATAACCACTAATTGCAAAATTGAAAAACAAAGGATGTCTCGTTTGCTTTTTAGCAATTCTTCTAAGTGTAAAAAAGATTAAAAATAAAAATACAAATATTATAAAAATAATAGAATATTTCTGCATATCTAAACTTATTGTATTTCCATTCATCCCTCTAAAAAAGCAAACTGTACTTTTTACTATTTTGGCAAACGGAAATATTCCTACAATTGCAATAATAGTGCTAATCCATGTTAAAACAGCTAAAGTAAATGGACTACGCCATTTTGGTTCTGGATCATAATTTGCAGTCTTTTGCTTCTCTTCCGAGATATTATTGATGATATCTCCTGCTGCAATTTGAGTTTTTCCTGTAAAATTCACATTTCCATTGAAATTATTTTGCTTATACTCTTCTTTTCTTCTTCTCATATCGTCATCTTCCTTCTCTTTTGCGAAAAAGTATTCCTTTTGCCAAAATGTATACTGATAATTTCGAAAATCTTATCCCTGAGGTAAATCAATTCCCTCATACCCATTCTGCGGAAACTGAAACACACATCCATTTTTGCCCCAAATCGGCGGAAACCTTTGATTTACGGGGCTTTTCTCGTCAGCAGAGCCACTGTTTCAACATGATAAGTATGAGAAAACTGATCAAATGCCTGCCACTTCATGAGTTCATACTTCTCCTCACAGAGTATCTTCAAATCCCTTGCCAATGTTGCCGAATCACAGCTCACATATACAATCCTCTCCGGTGACATCGCAAGCATTGTGTCCAGACACTTCTCATCACAGCCCTTTCTTGGCGGGTCAACGACTATCACATCCGGGCGAAGCATATCTGCTTCATCCGTGTATTTTGCTGCAGGTACTTCTGGCTTGATAGCTTCAATCCCTTTAGTTATATTTTTCTTTGCATCTGCATAGAACTGTGGCAGCACCTCCTCAGCTTTTCCCACGAAAAACTGCGCGTTTGTTATGCCATTGAGCTTTGCGTTGTTTTTTGCATCCTCGATTGCCTGAGGCACTATTTCCACTCCATACACCTGCTTTGCCTTCTGTGACAAAAAAAGCGATATGGTACCGATACCGCAGTAGAGATCCCAGACATTTTCATTTCCTGTAAGCCCTGCAAATGCAAGTGCCGTGCTGTAAAGCTTTTCTGTCTGCTTCGGGTTTACCTGATAGAACGACTGCGGCGAAATCTGATATGTGATGCCTGTACCCTGTGGTGTGAAATCAGGGTAAGAAAGCAGATGGATGGTGTCCTCAATATATGGTCTTCCCCATATGCATACTGTCTTTTTGCCGAGGATGACATTTGTGTTTTCCTTGTTGATATTGTAGGAAATGGATGTCATTCCATCGATTTTTGAGAGTCTTTCGCACAGTGAATCTGCTGCATTCCCAGCTCGGCATTTTGCTTCAAAACTGTCCCCATTTACCACAAGACACACCATAATCTGCTTTGATGTAAAACCATATCTGATAAGCACATGGCGCACGAGCCCCTTTTGGGTGTTCTCGTCATACGGCGTGATGCCGCACTCATTCATCCATTCCTTTATGATGTCGAGTATCTCTTTGTTTTGCGGCACCCCAAGCTTGCAGTCCCCAACCGGGATGATATTATGGCTGCGCGATGCATAAAAGCCTGTCACTATATTGCCATCCCTGTCATACCCCACAGGGAACTGTGCCTTGTTGCGGTAGCGGTACGGACTGTCTGCGCCAACAGGCGGCTGCATTTTACTGTCCAGCTCTGCCTCGGAAAATCCACCTATGCGCATGAGATTGTTGCGCACCTTATTATTTTTAAATTCAAGCTGTTTTTCATAGGAGAGCGCCTGTATCTGGCAGCCTCCGCACCTCTTGTGCAGCTCACATTGCGGCTCAACGCGAAAAGTGGAAGGGGTCTTAATCTCTTCCACTCTTGCGTAGCCATAGTTCTTCTTTAATTTTGTTGCGCGGGCAGTTATGACATCACCGATAAGTGCATCCTTTACGAAAAAGGTCATACCCTCGTAATGTCCTATGCCCTCGCCATCTGTTCCCATATCTGTTATTTCAAGTTCAAATATGTCATTTTTTTTCATGCTTTTCTCTTCTTTATTTTATATATATAATTACTCTTTATAATGTTTGTATCCGGTGCAAACTTTCACACCAAAATCACACCATAGCTATATTAATATCGTCCGCCTTTTACACACTTGTTCTGCGGAAATTTGTCTCCATAAATCTGTTGTAGCCCTGCCACTTTGTATCATTTTCAGGCACATTTACAAGCAGCTCCCTGAAAGTCTCCATCTTGGCATCTATGTTGTCTGCAAAGCTAAGTGCAAGTGCCTCGACAAGTGCCGGCTTTTTCGGAGAGCCAAACTCAAGCTCGCCGTGGTGGGCAAGTATGCAGTGCTTCAGCTCGTTTGCGAGCACTACCGGGAAGCCGTCGATGCTCTTAATCGCATCGCCTACCCACTCTGCACCAATCATGATATGTCCGAGGAGCTGACCAGCGTCTGTATAGTCATTCTCCGGGAAAGTAGAGAGCTCCTTTAATTTTCCGATATCATGGAAAATAGCTGCTGTAATAAGCAGGTCACGGTTTAAAACCGGATACATTTTTGCAAAATAATCACAGTTCTTCGTCACACCGAGTGTATGCTCCAAAAGTCCTCCTACAAAGCCGTGGTGCACGCTCTTTGCGGCTGAATGGAACTTGAAACGGCGCTCAAACTCCTTATTGTCAAAAAAGCTATGTAAGAGCTGTGACAGGTACTGATTCTTTACAGAGCCGATAAAGCCCATGAGCTCCTTATACATGACCTCGACATCCTTATCGCTGACCGGCAGATAATCCGCAGGGTCATATTCTCCCTCGTTCACCTTTCTCGCACGCTTTATGGAACACTGCAAATTGCCCTGAAAGCTTGTGATATCACCGGTTATGGCTATGTAATCCATTGCATCAAATTCCTCAATGCCTACTGAACCAACATCCCATATCTTGGCATCCAGCGTGCCTGTCTTATCCTGCAGGATAACATTGTCATAAGGCTTTCCGCTTTTGGTCATGGCTGTCTGCTTGCTCTTGCATAAAAAAATCTCATTGATTCTCTCTCCCTCGCGGAGAGTTGAAATATACTTCATATATCCTCCTAATTTCGGCTAATTCATCACTCCGATTTTCACCTGACAGGTAATCTCCGTGTAGCCGTTGCTTCCTTTTCTCTTTACTTTCAGATTGCAGGTATCCTCAGGCTTTTGCTGCATAAGCTGTGTGTTGTACGCAGACACATTCGATACATCCTTATCGTTTACCGCCACTATCACATCACCGCTTTGAAGCCCCGAGACAAATGCCGGTGAATCCATGGTAACCTGCTTTATATAAACACCCTTTGGGATGTTATATCTGTTTGCTATTTTTTCTGTAACTGTAGTACAGGTGATGCCTATGTACGGCACATCTGCGCCGCTCTCGAGCTTTTCAATGACAGGTGACAGGTCGCTTATGCTGACAGCTGTGAGCGTATTGTTTTCCTCCGCCGGATTGAAATCCTGCAGCGAAAGCCCTATGACCTGACCATCCGTATTGATGAGTATACCGCTCTGTGACCTGTTGCTTGCGATATCTGTGGTGAGCACCGAGTAATTGTTGTCCTGCGCCGACAGCTCATTGGTTGTTGATGTTATAAGACCTGTGAGAATGGCATAATTTGCCTCAAGTGCAATGACAGATGCTCCTCTTGAAACAATATTTGAATTACCAAGCTCCGCAACCGCTATAGCCGCTGTTGTGGCATCGTCCAGAAGTGACTTATCCACAGAAATAATCGCTATGCCTGTATTGCTGTCGTACTTGACCAGTGCAGCATCAGCCATCATGTCGTTTACAAAGGTCACACTAAGCTTATCCGCCTTATCCACTACATCTTTCTCTGTCAGAATGATTAGCTGCTTTCCATTGTCCTTCAGTATCACTCCCACACCCTGACCCTCGGTCTCATAGGAATTGTTGAAAATATCAGTGGCATCTGTCACGCCTGTGACTCCTACTACAAATTTCGTTGCCAAAGCTCCCACTCTGTATAGCTGGCTCTGCACTGCCTGATAATCTGCCAGTGTAGGCTGGTATGTCTGCTGGGATGACTCCGAAGAAGTGCCGGGCTCTGTACTTTGTGTACCATTTTCACTATATGCATCACTGCTGTCATCTATGCCTGACTGCTGTGTGGCTGTCTGCACATCATTATTATTTTTTCCATCTGAAGCTTTTTTTGATTGTCTGCTGATTACCGGCAGAAATATAGCAAAAACAATGCTTGCAGCCACTGCAAATGCCACTCCGCAGAGTGCTGCTGTGCCTGCTTTTTTTGCAAGTCTTTTTTTATTCAGCGGTTTATCCTTTATCTTTTCTCTGATAAATTGCTCCATATTGTTACCCTGATTAGATGTCTTTAGTTACTATCTTACATTATATTCTGAATTATATTGCGTTGCAACCATATTTTTTCTTTGAGTACGGGCTTTGAGTACGGGCTTGCAGCAGTCCGGCGGGTACATGTCGCAAGCCCTTACTTTTTGGCTCATTTAACAAACTGGTTTGTTATGTATTAAACTTTATGTTATCATCTTGTAATTATCATTTAATACATATTTATTATGGTTTTTTTGAAGATTTTCAGCTATAATATGATAAGCTATACAGTAAATATGAATTTAATATTCAACTACCGAAATATAAGGATATAGAAATGAATAAAAAAGTTTACAAAACATTGGAATATAACAAAATCCTCACCATGTTAAGCAGCTACGCAGCATGTGATGAGACAAAGAAAAGGTGTCTTTCTCTTGAGCCGGTCACCGATTTATACGAAATCAGACATCTGCAGACCACCACTGCCGATGCACTAAGCCGCCTGTACAAGGACAGCGGAGTGTCCTTCGTGGGCATACACAATGTGCATGCTTCTCTAAAGAGGCTTGATATCGGTGGTGCGCTGAATACGACCGAGCTTCTTCGCATCTGCAGTCTGTTAGAGGTTGCAAAGCGTGTTAAGGCTTATGGCAGAAGCGGCATGGACAATGAGAAGCAGGATTCACTCTCCGGTCTGTTTGCAGCGATTGAACCGGTTTCTGCGCTCTGCGATGAGATTAAGAGGTGCATTTTATCTGAGGA
>OHAJ01000855.1_pt1 | contig 22724 bp, 20 predicted proteins | sample 1577101 | NCBI WGS metagenome assembly OHAJ01 (sample SAMEA3541531, study PRJEB24748) | human gut metagenome | biome: human gut; feature: human-associated habitat; material: faeces | place: China | collected 2012
CAACTACGGTGTGGCGCTGTGCAAGTACACCGGCTCCGGCGGCAAGGGCGGCGCGTCCGACGCGTCTGCCGAGGTCGTGGGCCGCATCCGCAGGCTGTTCAACGGCAACGGCGTCATGTGGCAGATGGCCGAGCTTGGCAAGACCGACGCAGGCGGCGGCGGAACGGTCGCAAAGTACATGGCCAAGCGCAACATCGACACGCTCGACGCGGGCGTCCCCGTGCTTTCCATGCACGCGCCGTATGAGACGGTCGCAAAGCTCGACTGCTACATGACCTACAAGGGCATGAAGGTTTTCTTCGAGCAGAATTAAAATTTTGGCATACAGAAGCACCCTCCGGCATAGATATATGCTGGAGGGTGTTTTGTCCATGCAGAACCTGATTTCCGATCCTGTTTCCATGACCTCTTGCCGGCAGGAGGCGTATCTCCTGCGCCTGCGCCGGCAATTTCCTTTTGTCTACGTCAAAACGCTCACGCGCACGGCCTTCGGCCGCAGCGTGTACGCGCTGCAGTTCGGCTCCGGCAGCCGCAAGCTGCTCATCACCGCCGGGCACCACGCAAACGAGACGATCACGTCGGACGCCGTCTGGCAGTGGCTGTTCACGTTCTGCAATGCGCTGCTGGACGGCAGAACGGTCTGCGGCGCAGAAGCGCGGGAGCTGTATCATAACGCAATGGTCTATCTCGTCCCGCTGGTCAACCCGGACGGGGCGGATCTGGCCGCAGGCGTCTGCGCGTCCGGAAGCCCGGAATACCGGGCGGCGGCAGACATTGCCGCGCAGTACCCCGATATCCCGTTCCCGTCCGGCTGGAAGGCAAATCTGCGTGGGGTCGATGTTCGGCACCCGTTCTGAAAAACTGCGCCGCGAGGTGGCACAGGCCGAAGTCAACTATCCCGCCCGGTGGGAAGCGGCGCGGCGCATCAAAAAGGCGCAGGGCGTGTCCACCCCCGCGCCGAGAGACTTTGCGGGCTTTTCTCCGCTGGATCAGCCGGAGACGGCGGCGCTCGCCGCCTTTACGCGCTGCATCCATCCGGAGCTGATGCTGGCGCTGCACACGCAGGGCTCCGTGATCTATCCCGGCCCGGACGAAACAGCTCCGCCGGGCGCTCACGCGCTGGCGCAGGCGTTTTCGGACGCCTCCGGCTATCCGGTCGAGCCTGTGCCGCCGGAATCGGCCAATGCGGGCTTCAAGGACTGGTTTTTGCAGGTATTCAAGCGGCCCGCGTTCACGATCGAGGCCGGTCTTGGCGAAAACCCGCTGCCCACCTCGCAGCTGCCGGAGATCACGCGCGCCCTCAGCGCGATTTTTACCGCCGCGATGCAGTGGTAAGATATCCAAAAACCATAATTTTCTATTCTTGCATACTTTGCACCGCCTGTGGTATACTGAAGACAGAAACGAGAAAGGAGTGCAAAGGTTTATGCACGAATACGAAGTTCTGATCGAGACGATCAATCCCTGCGGCGGCGAAGCGCACGCGGCACGGGAATTCAAGCAGATCGAGGCCGCCAGCCCCGAGGCGTATGTTGCGGCGCAGGGGCGTTATCCCGTTCTGGATTCCGGCAAAAACGCCTCCGGCGACACTGTCATCACCACGGGCGACGGCAAGGGCGTCATGATCCGGTACACGTTCACAGAGTAACCGCGCGGAACCACCCGCGCCCGGACGGCTCAGATCCGTTCCAGCTTTGTGCGCAGAGAGAGCAGGCGCGGAGTGGGCATGGAATCGAACTGCACCAGCTGCGCCCTCTGCGCGGGGTCAAGCTCCAGAACCGTGCCCGGCCCGAAGACGGCGTGACGGACCCGCGTGCCGGGGGCGAAGCCCTGCGGCAGGCTGCTTTCGTCCAGAAGTCTGGTGGAAAAGCCGATGTATTCCCGCGCCTGCCGGATGAGATCCTCGCGCGGGGTGTGCGTGAAGGTCAAAAATGAATCGTCGATATCCAGCAGGAAGCGCGACGGATAGCGCGGGCTGCCGTCCAGATTGCGCCCCTCGGCCTCGGACAGGTAGAGCGCCTTCTGTGCGCGCGTCATGGCGACGAAGCACAGCCGCCGTTCCTCCTCCATGCCGGGCAGCGTCCGCGTCTTTTTCGACGGGAAAATGCCCTCGTTCATCGCGCATAAAAACACATGCGGGAATTCCAGTCCCTTCGCGCTGTGGACGGTCATGAGCCGCACCTGATCGCGCGGATCGTCGAGATCGGCGTTTGTGAACAGCGCGACGTGCGCCAGATAATGCTCGAGCGTACATTCCTCGCCGCAGGTCGTCTCGTAGGTATAGACCGACTGCTTGAGTTCGGCCAGATTGTCCAGCCGCATCTGGCTGCCCTCCGTGCGGAGCATGGCCTCGTAGCCGCTCTCGTTCAGAACGGCAGCCAGCAGCTCGGAAACGGGCATCTGATCATAAATGCCGGTGAACGATTCGATGAAATTTCCGACAGAGAGCGATCTTTTTTGCCGGAGGGGCGCGGAGGGTTTGACAGCGCCGCGCCCGTATGCTATCCTGAAAGCAGAAGACGCGGGAGGGGCGGTATGGAGTATCTGTTCTGGGGATTTCTTCTGGTTTTTCTCGATATAAACATCCACTTCGGGGTCAGCACGGTTGACTTCCTGCCCTCGTGGCTGGGCTATCTTCTGATGATCAAGGGACTGGACACCCTCACGGAGGAGAGTGAACGCTTCGCCGCGGCGCGGCCGTGGTGCGTCGGGATGGTGGTTTACACGGGCGTGCTCTGGATCGCGGATCTCTTCGCGCTGGGCGCGGAGCTGACGTTTTTTACATGGCTGCTGGGGCTGGCGGGGACGTGTGTCTCGTTCTACATCACCTCGATCATCCTCGACGGGATCGACCGGATGCAGCTGCGCCATGGCGAGATCGGCGCGGCGGGTCTGCGCAAGGCGTGTGTTTTATTTCTTAGCATCGGCAAAATTGTGAACCTTGTTTTTCAGATTGTCAGCTTTCTCTGCGGCCTCATGGGCCTCATGGGCCATCTTGTCTGCTACTTTGGTGCCAACGTGCAATGCTTCTTCTTCAGCAGTGTTGATGAACTCCTTGGCTTCGCCACTTGCTTTGTGGATGGCACGGCATATGGCATCTTCCAGCTTTTTAGCTTTCTCCGTACGGGAGAAGTGGTAGGCCAATGCACCGGCAACCGAACCTATTCCCAGTCCAATCCAGAAATTAGAATCTTTACATTTCATAATCAAGTCAGTTTTTAATAGTTAAAGTTAGAATCAATTCTGATGAGACAACATACTTGCCAAAGATTGGTTCATCCGGCGAGAAAGGAATTAATAACAATTTACTTTTGTTGGTGGAGATATTTATTCTGCTTAAATTTGCGATGCACTTAAAATTTATACAAGTATGATTAGATTAAATGTTTTTATTCAGGTAAGTGCGGAGAACCGTGCCGCAGTATTGGAATCTGCCAAAGAACTGGTCGCATATTCCTTGAAGGACAATGGATGCATTGCTTATGATGTGTTTGAGAGCGCCACTCGCAGCGATGTTCTTATGATTTGTGAAACATGGAAAGATGCAGAGTCATTGTCTGCCCATGAAAAAGCAGACCATTTTGTGGCCCTGGTGCCCAAAATCCAGGGGCTGGCTGCCATGAAGTTGGAAAAATTCGAGTTCTGAATCAGTAATTTGAGGTAGTAAGGGGTTGTGTGATCATGCGTAAATAAGTATATTTGTGCATTCTTAATATACATATTTATGCTGATTACCCTTATTATCCTTGTTCTCTCCGCTGCCTTTTTTGTAGCAGGCAAAGTCCGTTCGGACATTGTGGCGCTTTGTGCGCTGATTGGTTTATTGATATTTCAGATTCTTACTCCTGAAGAGGCCCTTTCCGGCTTCTCCAACTCGGTGGTGATTATGATGGTGGGCTTGTTCGTTGTGGGCGGCGCCATTTTTCAGACCGGGCTGGCTAAAATGATAAGTTCGCGCATTTTAAAGCTGGCAGGCAAAAGCGAGCTGAAACTCTTCTTGCTGGTTATGCTGGTTACCTCTGCCATTGGTGCTTTTGTGAGCAATACGGGAACGGTGGCTTTGATGCTGCCTATCGTGGTGAGCTTGGCACTGAGTGCCGGAATGAATCCTAGCCGTCTATTGATGCCTTTGGCTTTTGCCAGCAGCATGGGCGGTATGATGACACTTATCGGTACGCCTCCTAACTTGGTCATTCAGAATACATTGACGGGAGCGGGCTTTGAACCGCTGTCTTTCTTCTCCTTTTTGCCGGTGGGCATTGTGTGCGTGATAGTGGGAACTTTGGTTTTAATGCCTCTGACCAAATGGTTTCTCTCCAAGAAAGGTAAAAAGAATGACGGAACATTGTCGGGCAAATCATTGGACCAACTGGTACAGGAGTACGGACTTTCCAGCAATCTGTTCCGTTTGAGGGCTGTCAATGACTCCCGTCTGATAGGAAAAACCATCATAGACCTGGATGTACGCCGCAAGTATGGTCTGAATATCATTGAAGTACGGCGTGTAGACTCTTCCCAACATAGATTCCTGAAAACCATTACCCAGAAATTGGCATCGCCCGATACGACCATTTGGGTGGGCGACGTGCTTTACATTACGGGAGAGGTGTCGAACGTAAATCGTTTTGCTGAAGACTTTTTAATGGAAATGCTCGACGGGCATACCACTGAAGAAGCCTCCAAAGCCGACAAGTCCCTTGACTTTTATGACATCGGAATCGCCGAAATCGTGTTGATGCCCTCTTCCAATATTGTGAATCGGACGGTGAAGGAAGCAGGGTTCCGTGATAAATTTAATGTAAATGTATTGGGCATCCGTCGTAAGAAGGAATATATATTACGTGAATTGGGACGTGAGCGTATGCATAGTGGCGATGTTTTGCTGGTGCAGGGTGCGTGGCAGGACATCGCACGGATAAGCAGGGAAGATTCCGATTGGGTGGTATTGGGGCAGCCTTTGGCAGAAGCCGCCAAAGTGACGCTGGATTATAAAGCGCCCATAGCTGCCGCTATCATGGTGCTGATGGTTGCCATGATGGTCTTCGACTTTATTCCCGTGGCCCCGGTGACAGCGGTGATGATTGCCGGCTTGCTGATGGTGCTGACGGGATGTTTCAGGAATGTGGAAGCCGCCTATAAAACGATAAACTGGGAAACGATTGTGCTCTTTGCAGCCATGCTCCCCATGTCTCTTGCACTCGAAAAAACCGGTGCCTCGGAATATATATCCAACAGTCTTGTGAGCGGATTGGGTAGTTATGGTCCTATTGTGTTGATGGCAGGTATCTATTTCACCACTTCATTGATGACCATGTTCATCAGCAATACGGTGACGGCAGTGCTGATGGCCCCTATTGCTCTTCAAAGTGCGGTTCAGATTGGAGTAAGTCCCGTTCCGTTCTTGTTTGCCGTGACGGTTGCGGCAAGCATGTGTTATTCTCTACACCGCCCAATGCACTGGTGATGCCGGCAGGACAATATACATTCATGGATTATATAAAAGTGGGGCTCCCGTTGCAGATTATTATGGGAGTGGTGATGGTATTTGTGTTGCCGTTGCTGTTTCCTTTTTAATAAAGTATATGACCACTTCATTATGCTGTAATATTAGGCGCGGATTACGTGGAATAACGCGGACTATGCAAATTGAATTCTTGAAATCTGCGTAATCCGCGCCTAAAAAATAGTAAGGTAGTTTTGACACGTTCCTCCTTTTTACTGTTACAGCTTTATACTTTTTTTCTTTCCTGCATAGCTTATTGTCTTTCCGCCTTTCATCGGCCGGTCTCCCGTACCGGAGTTCTGACCGACCAGAACAACCTTGAACTTGCGGCTTTTCAGCATACCCGGAAAACTGCCTTCCCGCTCTTCTATTGTCAGGCGACGAGCCTTGTCGTCCCAATGGAAGCGGATGGTGGAATAAGCTCCCTTTTCGTAGTTGTAGTTGTCATTTTCGTCCTCGTAGAGGGTGAATGTGCCGTCGGCACCCGGATAGATGCGTATCTCCAGATTGTCCCAATTCTTTTCGGCGGAATACTGTACTTTGGGACCGAACGGCAGGATACTGCCGGCTTTTACATAGACGGGCAGAATCTCTTTCGATACACAGCGGTTCAAGGTCTGTCCGCCCTGCTGTTTTTCGTTACTCCAGAAGTCCCACCAGTCTGCGCCTTGAGGAAGGTAAACCGACCATTCCGTCACTTCCGGCCGGGTGACCGGTGCTACCAGTAGGGAGCGTCCGAAAAGAAATTCGCCGCCAACTTCATGTGTTTTAGAATCTGCTGCAAAATCCATTACTAAAGGACGCATGAATGTACCGTCATTGTGGGACACATCCCAGGAAGTGCTGTAAATGTAGGGCAGAAGGCGATAGCGCAGATTAATCATCTTCTCCTGGGCATCGAAACACCACTCGCCACGCTTGCCGAAGTTCCAGATTTCACGGGGCAACTCCGTACCGTGCGAACGCATCATCGGGCAGAAAGTGCCGAACTGCATCCAGCGTACATACAGTTCTTGGTATTTGGGGTTCTTGGCTCCCCCTTCTTGGTTCCAGCGTCCGGCAAAGAAGCCGCCTATGTCACTGTTCCAGTTCGGAATGCCCATTAAGGTGTAGTTCAGTGCGGCAGGAATCTGTTTCTCCAGCATGTCCCAAGTGGAGGTCACGTCACCACTCCAGGTGTTGCAGCCGTAACGTTGTTGTCCGATAAATCCGGAACGGGTTAGGATGACAACGCGTTTGTCTTTGCTCAAAGCCTTTTGATGCGAGGCTATTCCGCTGTTGTGCATCAGTGAGTAGGCGTTCTTTACACTTCGGTAAGATCCCAAGTGAGTGGGGAGGTCATAGTCCGATTCTTGTCGGTTGATATGGTCGGGCTCTGTAGAATCGAGCCACCAGCCGTCGTTGCCGATGTAACTGAAAATGCCTTTATTCAGATATTTCCAATAAATATCCCTTGCTTCGGGATTGTAGACGTCGTAGGGGCGTGCGCCACTTTGTGGAGGCCAGGTATCAAAATTGATAATCATGCCTTTGGTATCCAGCTCCTTGCGTTGCTCTGTGTGGGTGCCAAAGCCGGGCCATGCCACAATCATCAGCTTGGCATTCAGCTTGTGTATTTCGTCGGCCCACTTCTTGGGGTTGGGAAAGCGTTCAGGGTCAAAGCTGTGTGAGTTCCACGCACTGTCCGTCTTCTGATATTCGGGCCAGTAGCGCCAGTCTTGAATCATACAGTCAATGGGAATTTGTAGTTCGCGATACTTCTTCAAGACATTCAGGCTTTCTTCCTGCGTATGATAGCGCTCCTTGCTTTGGAAGAAACCGTATGCCCACAGTGGAAGCATGGGGGAGTGTCCCGTCAAGTCGCGCACCTGGGCGATGATGCCGTCGGCGTTTCCGCCATACATGAAATAATAGTCCGCACAGTGTCCCAGGCTCTGGAAAGCGAGTTCCTGCGGAGTATCCATGAATTCTGAAATGGAGTAGTTGTCCCAATATACGGCATAGCCTTTCACGGGCGACATGAAATAAGGAGAATAGGTGAACATGTTCTCGTTCTGCATGTGGTGCATGGAGTTGCGGCGGTTGAATTTGCCGTCCATCACTTGTCCTACTCCGTAGATGGGTTCGTCTTTATCCAATAGGAAAGAGCCCCTTACTTGATAGGAGGGAGTGCCGGCATCATTCTTATCGGCAAAAGAGGTGCCGTAGTCCTTGTCTTTCAGCAGCTCGTTGCCGGCGATGGTATGGAAACTGATGCCTCCGGTTGCCGGATTGACAAGAACTTTCAATATAGAAGATTTCAGCACGGTTTGTCCTGCTTCCTCCGAAAAGTCCACTTTGACCGTTTCGGGTGATTTGACCACTACCAGACTTTCTTTGTTGTAGGGTTTGCCTTCGGGAGTTTTGTAAACCCGCACAATGGAAGGCGAATAGAATTCCACACGGATGTCCATTCCTTGTGTGGTGCATTTCATTCCTTGAGGTGTGCGCTCTGTGTTCTGGGCGGCACACAAGTTTGCAAGCATGGTTGCACAAGTCAGCACGAAGCCGGCTCTTTTCATAAAATTCATTTTCATGGTTCTTTTAAAATTATGCTGCAAAAGTAGCCTTGAATCCCCTTTAGGTGGCAACAATCTTGTTGAAACGGAACAACACTCAAGTTGATTTCTGCATTTTCTCCGCATATTCCGAGGGACGGCAGCCGTACATTTCCTGGAAACATTTGCTGAGATAGCTGGAACTGCTGAAGCCGGTACGCTCTGCGATTTCCGTAATGCTGAGGCTGCCTTCCAGGATGAGTTGTGCCGCACGTTGCAAGCGGATGTTGCGGATGAAGAGGCTGGGGGACTGGTCGAGCATGGCTACCAGTTTCCGGTAAAGTCCGGTGCGTTCCATACACAAGTCGCGGCTTAGCTGCTCTACGGAGTAGCCGGGTACATGCAGGTTCTTTTCCACCAGTTCGATAGCTTTTGTCAGGAAAACAGATTCGGATGCGTCTTGCTTGTTTTCTGTTTGGTGAGGTTCGGTATGGCTATGTACACAAGTTATGTTTTTTCCTTCCGGTGATTTCTTTTGTTCCGCTTCATAACGGTTGCACTGCTCTATCAAGTTGCGGATGCGGAGCAAAAGGATTTCTTCTTTGTGTTTCCGTTCCATCTCCTTCCGGGTGCGGTGTATGTAGAGGCGGATGCTTGCCGCAATGATGGCGATTGACAAGACTATATAGATGACGTATGCAACGCCGGTTTTCCACCAGGGAGCATGGACTGTTAGGCTTATCCGGGCCGTTTGCTCTTCATTCCAATGCTTTCCATCGTTAGAGGCCATTACCTTGAAGGTGTAGCTTCCCGGTGGCAAGTTGGTATAGGGAGCTTGGAGAATGCCGTTGCTCTGCTTCATGTTGCCGGCGGTTACCCATTGTGCGTCGATACCTTCCAGCTGATAGCGGTAATGGGTGTGCTCGCGGTTGAAGTAATTCAATGCGGAGAACTCGAGAGTAAGGAAGTTCTGGCTGTGGCTCAATGATATTTCTTTCACATAAGGAGAGGCTTCGGGTAGTATAGTCCGGTTTTCATAGCTTCTGCCCGGGAGGATGCATTCTCCATGCACATGGATTGCCGTGAAAACCGGTGGATAGGGCAGACTGGAAGATGGGGGCTCCGGATTGGGGGAAAAGATGTTGCATCCGTCGGCGTCTCCGAAATAGAGCGTTCCGTCATGTGACACGAATGCCGCTTCCGAACCGTATTCCCCTTGTAGCTCTTTGGGCAGGGTGGATGCTTCTACCGGTATGAGTATCCGGTTGCCGTCTTCCTGCAGGTCGAGCTTATAGATAGCTGTCCGGTCCTTTATGAATATGTTGCCGTCCCGGTCTTCCGTAAAGTTTGCTACGGCTGTATTTCTTTCAAGTGATAGGGGGAAATCCTTCTTGTCTATGTGGATGTGCTTATATAAGGCCGGATGGTAGTACAGCAATCCTCTGTTGAATGTTCCGAGCCATAAAGCTCCTTGCCGGTCCTGGAAAATCGTACTGATTTCTGTAGCAAGGACGTTGCCCTTTCGGGTCCTCAAGGTGGGCATGTAGTGGCGTGTCCTCTTTTCGGGGTCAATAATCCAAAAGCCACGGATGCAGCTGATGTATGCTTTCTCATCTGCGGAGATCATCAGTGTATTGAGGGTATACTCTGTTTCCATCAGCTTCTCCCATGCTCGCTTATGGAGGTCGAAATGGAAAAATCCTCCTTTAGAGCCGTTGCGCAGTTGATAGAACCCGTTTTTTCCTCTGAGTATGAGGGAGGTGTTTTGGAACTTCTCTTGTTCCGTCCGGGGATATGCGGCAATGTCATACTGTTGTTTTCCGTTTTTTACATCATAGCACACGATTTCTCCCGTGTCATGGAACAGATACAGAGATTCTTCGTCTGCAGTCAGGTCTTGTATTGTTCCTCGGCCTTCAGACAGTTTCAATCGGAAGGAAAGTTCCGGCTGTAACAGCTCGCCATGGCTGATTACCCAGACGAGCCCCCGTTCGTCCGCAAACAAATCCTCTATGGGATGCTGCATACCTTTCTGTTGAAAGACGGAGTCCAGGTTGGCAATGTATCGCTCGTTATGGAGATTGATGCACATCAGCCGTTGGTAATCCTTTATCCACAAGAGGGAATCACCGCTCAGATAGACATGGTAGAAGCCCTTGTATTGTTTCAGCGGATATATATATTCGGGGGTAGGCTGCAGAGAGGTGAAGTTGGCTCCATCATACAGATTGACGTTCTGGGTGGTGGTAAATACCATTCTTCCGTCCGGAAGTTGGAGGATATAGCGTATCTGGTTATCACTCAGACCGTGCGAGGTGTCAATGGAAGTGAATAGAAAGTCATTGGCAGAGATGGGAAATGCCATGCTGAGACATAATACCAACACTACCATGAACTTTATATCTGTTGGATGGATTTTTCCCATCTTTATTTTCCCCCTTTCCAGATACTGATAATTTTTTTGCCTATTGCCAAAATATTCAGCAGTGATACAGCAAAAAATAATAGGCAACCGGTCAATATGCATGGAAGCAGTGAACCGCTCTCCAGTTGCGGGAAGAGGTTTTGGACTACTTCTATATAGTAACTGCGTACCCATGCCACGCAGCCGATGGCGAGGAGCAGTACCAGTACATTCAGCCCTACTGTCAGTATATAATAAGGCGTGGCTACCCGCGTCGGGCTATATCCTATCAGCAGCAGGTTTTCCAGTTTTACCGTATTCTTTTGGAGAAGCAGGAAGATACTCAGCATCAGGATGTAGAATGACAGAATGCTGATGAACAGTCCTACTCCCATGACAATAGCTGTAATGAGGCGCAGGAAATAAGTTGTCTTTCCGGCATCCAGATTGTTGCCTTCGGTTTCGTAATTCTTTTGCTGGAAATAGTCGGTGATGGCTGTGTCGGTAGGATTCTTCACTTCCACAATAAGTCGGGACGGTTCAGCTTCTTTTTCCGGTGCAAAATTCTTGTTGGCCCAGTCCATGAAGGATTGGGGGACGAGAATGGTATTCAGCCGGTTGGAGAATCCTACAATGTTGCCTTTATATTGTTCCACACGTCCGTTGCCCCGCATCATGATATCCATCTGTACCAGACTCATCAAACCTTCGGAGAGTTTCGGCAGACTCCGGCTTTGTGCAAAGCCAAAGTTATAGAGGTTCAGATAATTGCGCGGAACGATGATGGGAATTATCCGGGTATCTTCATCAAAATGCCATTTGTCCAGACTGACATCCACATATTCGTCGGGTACAGACTCGAAAAACATCTCTGTCGACAAGCGGATACCGGCTTCCTGCATACCGAGTCCGGCAGAGACTTTGAACAAGGAAGGAGTGAACGCGCCTACCCCTTTGGTGAAAGGTTGGGCTTTCAGGTCTTTTATCTCATCTTTGGAGAAGGTATTGCTTTTCCCGGCAAAGCTGCCCAAAGTACTGATTTTCTTGGTAGCAATGATATAATCCTTCTTCATGAAACTGTCCCCTTCCGTAAAAACGGGAAGGACATCACGATAGAATTGTACGCTCAGCAATACAATCATCATGCCGAAGAGATTGGCGAGGAAAAAGCCTGCCAACTGTCCGACACTGATGTGCTGGCGGAGAAGTTTCCAAACAAGTCGGTTCATATTAGCCACATTTATAATTGATAAATTTCATCATAATCCAATTCCAGATGTTTGCCGATGGAAGTCACTATGATTCCCGCTCCTTGGCGGCTGGCTTCTTCTGTCAGCAGCCTGCCCATGATTGTTCCGTTCTCGTCATCCAGATGGCTGATGGGTTCGTCCAGGAAGATGAAGTCGAAAGGCTGGCAGAGGCTGCGGATAAAGGCGACTCTTTGTTGCTGGCCGAAAGATAGCTTCCCGGCTTTTTCGTTTACCTTGTCGGCAATGCCGATTGCCTCGAATAGGGTAAGGACTTCTTTCCTTTTTTTGAAGTTGGTAAGCCGGTTCTTCAGTTGTATGTTCTCGATGGCGGTAAGTTCGGGAAAGATACGCAACTCCTGAAAAAGAATGCTGAGGGAGTGTTTGCGTATATCTGTCCAGTCATTGACGGAGAGTGAACGGATATTGAGCTCATCAAAGTTGATGATTCCCTGATAATCGTTGCGGTAACCGTAAACATAGCTGCAAAGCGATGATTTTCCGGTGCCCGAAGCGGCTTCTATGAGATAACGTTTCCCTTTGTGGAACGTAATGTCCCGATGCCATACGTCTGAGGTAATGGCATCACGGTCGGCAAACACTTGAGGTAGTGTTTGCCGTAGGTGAATCCTATTCATGAGTGGTATTAATCCTTAATCTCTAATCCTTAATCCTTAAATTACATTCCTGCAAACTGCTTGATAAAGTCCACAATCTGTTTCAGTGCATTAACATTCTTGTTCTTCAGCTGCAGGGTGACGGTTGCCTTGTCCTCGTTGCCGACAGCTTCCAGATACGAGATATTGCCGAGCAGCGAGTAATAGGTGCTATACTCTTGTCCGCCAAATCCAGCTAGCATTTTTACAACGGGCAGGTCAAGTACGGCTTCCGCATTGATGACAAAGGCTGTGCGCTTGCCTTTCAGACTGGAAGCGAAGTCCGTCTCTTTGGCAGACGGGTCAGCGGTCTTGCATGCATTCTTATACAGCAGTTCGTCATTGGTGGCGTACATCTGTTTGTCTCGTATGCCGAAGAATATGTTGATAGCGCGTGATTTATAGACATATTCATTCTCATTCAATTTCACGATGTCTTCGCCGCGTTTCAGTCCCAGTTCGGACTTTTTCTCATAAAGGGCTTTCAAGGGAGCGTCGTTCTTTACGCTGGCATAGGCCAGGAAAGAAGGATTGCTGTTCATGGTTACATTGATAAGGCCTATGGTCAGGTCGTTGTGGAAAGCACTGAACAAGTCTTTTACTTCAGCGGCTTTGGTAATGGAGAAATCGTTGCGGAACTGCTCATTCTCTTGCAGCACATTGTAGAACTCTTCTCCATTGATACCTATGCTGAATAGCGCCAGGGTAGATTTTGGGAAATACTTCAAGAACGTGTTTTCGATGGGACAAGTACTTTTGATTTGCTTTTCGAAAAGTGCTTTCAATTCTGTGTTCTCGGTATAGCTCTCTACTTTCAGTTCTATTTTCCCTTTTTCGAAGGAGAGACTTCCCAGCATCTTCAAGTCTTTCAGGTCGATATTGTGGGATATTCCGTAATTCAGCGGATTGGCGTATGCACTCAGCAGGCTGGAAGGAGAGATGAGCATATTGATGTCTCCATCCTGCTTTTGCATTTTCTTGAAAGCGGTGTTACTGTTGATGCTGTTTTCTCCGGTCTGTTTCAGCAAGGCGGGAATTCCTTCTTTGACTTTTTCCAGTTGCGATGTGCCGGTGTAGTTCACCACCATAAGCGTGGTAGGAGTGAAAGCGAGCAATGCCCGCTTGTTGATTTGTGCAAAACTGTAACCGTCCGCTTCTGCCACATGGCTGATTATCTGTTCTTTCTCCGTAACTTCCAGAAGCTTCAGCAAATCATCCTCACTTTGAACCTTGGCTACCATGGTGGTGTAGGGGAACGAGGGAGCATTGAAGACATAAATCGGCGCATTGACGTCCACTCCCGATTTGGCAGGGTCTTTCAGTACAGCCTCCAATTGTTGGAAAGTAGCTGTATTCATATCGCTTTTCAAGGCATCTGTCAGCTTTTGCAGTGCTTCTTTAGTCTCTTTATCTTTGGTACCGGCCTTGTCTGCCAATGATTTTAAATTGACAGCGATGACTTGCGAGGCATCGGAAGGAATAACGTTGGTGTATTCTGGCTTTTTGGACGAACAAGCGCTTATCAGCACGATGAGCATTGCCAGTACTGAGAAGTGGAAGAATAGGTTCTTTTTCATATAGTTTTTGTTTTAGTGAGTATCATTGATTCTGTAAATTGAGGATGTGGCAGGCAACCAGTGCCGCCGTCTCTGTACGCAACCTTGATTTTCCCAAGCTGATGGGGATAAAATCGTTTTCCGTCGCCTTCCGGACTTCCTCTTCGCTGAAGTCTCCTTCAGGACCGATTAGTACGAGAGCGTCCTCTCCGGGATGTACCATATCCTTCAAAAGCGGTTTTTCGCCTTCATAACAGTGGGCGATGAATTTCTGACCCGGAAAAGGCTGTGTGATGAACTTGTTGAAGTCTGTCATTTCATTCAGTTGGGGCAGGCGTGCCTTGAGCGACTGCTTGATGGCAGAAACCAGAATTTTGGAGATGCGCTCCGTCTTGATGACTTTCCGTTCCGAGAAACGGCAGTTCAGGAATGTCAGTTCATCAAACCCTATTTCCGTCGCTTTCTCGGCAAACCACTCAGTACGGTCCATGTTCTTGGTAGGTGCCATGGCAATGTGCAGATGACCTTTCCACAAGGGGGCTTGCGGAAGGGTTTCCAGAATATTCACCAGGCAGCGTTTGTTGGTAGCCGTACTGATTTCGGCGCGATAGAAGCAGCCCTTTCCGTCTGTCAGCATAACCTCGTCGCCTGCTTGCAGGCGTAAGACCCGTACGGCATGTGCTGCTTCCTCTTCGGGCAGTTCTGCGTGGGTCTGTATGTCGGGAGTATAGAATACGTGCATGTTACAAATTGTTTTTGAGTTGGTTGATTTGGTCTCTTATCTGTGCGGCTCGTTCGTAATCCTCTTCTTCGATTGCTTTCTGCAGGGCTGTTTTCAATATGCCTATTGTGTCTTCCTGCAACAGTTCGTCTTTGTCCGGCTCGCTGCCTCCCATAGGGTCGGTGGTGCTTTCGCCGGTTTTCAGACATTCTGTTTCGAGAATCTCTTCGTAGACAAAGATAGGAGCATTCATGCGCAATGCCAGGGCGACGGCATCGCTGGTACGGGCATCAATCCGGAGAATAGTCTCTTCGGCTTTCATGTAAAGGTAGGAGTAGAATACTCCGTTGTCTACTTTATAGATAAGAATACGCATCAGTTTTACACCCAGCACCTCAAGAACGGAAGCAAATAGGTTATGCGTCAGCGGACGGGGCGGTACAATACCTTTCATCTCGATGACCATAGCTTGTGCTTCGGTGGCACCTATAATAATCGGAAGCTGGCGCTCGCCGCCCGCTTCACCCAGTACCAGGGCATAGGCGCCCACTTGCGCCTGGCTGTTGGAAATGTTTAGTACTTGTAGTTCTATCTTCTTCTTATTCATACCTATTAAATCAACCTGATTCTCAATCAGTTTTTCTCTATTTTCTCCGGATTATGCTTATAGCGGAATACTATTCCAAATAACAGACCAATGACTAAGGCATATCCTGCAAAGATAAACCATACCGGTGTCCAGTCGCGGCTTACCAGTCCTCCGCCTTCGGCATATACCGAGAAGGCATCCACCACGGCTCCGCTGGCATAACCTCCGATGATGGCTCCCACACCGTTCGTCATCATGAAGAACAAGCCTTGTGCGCTGGCACGGATACTGGGATGTGCTTCCATTTCTGTAAACAGCGAGCCCGATACATTAAAAAAGTCAAATGCCATGCCGTAGACAATCATCGAGAGAATGAGCATCCAGAGTCCGCTTCCCGGGTCTCCGAGGGCAAAGAGCCCGAAACGGAATACCCATGCAAACATACTTATTAACATAACACGCTTGATTCCGAAATGTTTCAGGAAGAAGGGGATGGCAAGGATAAACAGCGTCTCACTCATTTGCGAGATGGAGAGCAGGATGACGGAGTGTTTTACACCGAACGAATCTGCATATTCGGGTATGGAAGCAAACGAACCCAGGAAAAGGTCGCCGTATGTGTTTGTTATTTGAAGGGCGGCTCCCAGCAGCATGGAGAACAAGAAGAAGATAGCCATCTTCTTGCGCTTGAACAACACCAGTGCATCCAGTCCGAAAGCAGAGAGCATCGTTTTTCCTTCGCTGCGCATGGGGGGGCAGGCTGGCAAAGTGAAAGCATAAAGTCCCAGCATGGCTGCCGATATGGCTGCCACATAGAGCTGTGCCGAACTTGCCTTGAACCCGGTGAGGTCCACAGCCCACATGGCACAGATAAAGCCTACCGTTCCCCATACACGGATGGGGGGGAAGTCTTTCACCAAATCCATTTTATATCTTTCCAGCGCATTGTAGGACACGGTGTTAGCCAGGGATAGCGTGGGCATGTAAACAAGCATGTTGAGCAGCATGGCCCAGTACATGTGAGTGTACGTAGTGGCAGTGGAAGCATAAATCAGAGCACCGGCACCGATGAGGTGAAGTATGCCGTAAAGGCGTTCGGCGTTTATCCATTTGTCAGCGATGATACCGGTCAGTCCGGGCATTATCAGTGAGGCTATACCCATGGTTGCAAAGATTGCTCCGATTTGTCCGCCTTCAAAATGTAACGTACCGCCCATGTAACCACCTAATGAAATCAGCCATGCTCCCCAAACGAAGAATTGCAGGAATTGCATGGCAGTGAGTCGGAATTTGATGCTCATAATATTAGCTTTTTATGTTTTGAATTATGTAATAGATGCAAATGTACAATGAGACTAGGAGAAAAACAAGTTCTGTACGGCTTTTTCTTCAACGAAAGAGATTAATGAGGGATGGGTTTTGGGAAGGAATGTATTATAAAAAAAGAAGGGTATCTATCCCAGACACCCAATCTTTATTAACCTTAAATCTAATACCATGAAAAACACAGTGCAAATATACACGGTTTATGTTATATAACATGCTGTTTTGGCGTATTTCTGCTTTTTATTAACTCTATTTAAGAAAAGCAGGCTAACAAAGCCTGCTTTTTCCTTTATTCTACATATAGAACCAGTCCTTTCAGGTATTCCCCTTCCGGATGATAGATGCTGACCGGGTGGTCGGCAGGTTGCGTCAGTTGGTGCAGGATGCGTACGCTGCGGCCGGACATGGCAGCGGCTGTGAACACGGCGGTGCGGAAGTTTTCTTTGCTGACGGCTTGCGAGCACGAGAAAGTGAAAAGAATACCTCCGGGCTTGATTTTTTCGAAAGCCTTGACATTGAGTTTGCGGTAGCCTTGCAGGGCATTGCGCAGAGCATCGCGGTGCTTGGCAAAAGCAGGAGGGTCAAGAACTATCAGGTCGTATTGGTCGCCCATGCGGTCAAGGTATTTGAAGGCATCTTCTGCATAGGCGGCATGGCGGGTGTCACCCGGGAAGTTCAGTTCGATGTTCTTGTTGGTCAAGTCGATGGCTTTGGCGGAGCTGTCCACGGAATGCACCAGTTTGGCGTCTCCACGCATAGCATATACGGAGAAGCCGCCGGTATAGCAGAACATATTCAGTACGCTGCGGCCTTTGGCATAACGTTCCAGTAGCGAACGGTTCTCGCGTTGGTCTACGAAGAAACCGGTCTTTTGGCCTTTCAGCCAGTCGATGTGGAACTTCAGGCCGTACTCCATGGCTACATTGTCCGTGCTACCGCCTTTCAAGAAACCATTCTCCGGATAGAGGTCGGCCTTGAAGGGAAGGGTCGTCTCCGATTTGTAATAGATATTGTCAATCTGGTTGCCCATCACTTCGGTAAGGGCATCGGCAATGGCCATGCGGTCGAGGTGCATGCCGGCAGAATGTGCCTGCATCACTGCGGTGCGGGCATAAATGTCGATAACAAGCCCCGGCAGGTTGTCTCCCTCCCCGTGCACCAGGCGATAGGTGTTGTTTGTCGGGTTTCCGGCTATGCCGATACTGCGGCGCATGTCGTATGCTATGCTGAGTTTGCGTTTCCAGAAGTCCGCATTGATTTCTTCGTCTTGGCGGAAGGTCAGTACGCGTACGGCGATACTGCCAATCTGAAAATGCCCTTTGGCTATGAATTCCTTTTTGGATGTATAGATTTCAACTACTTCCCCTTCTTCGGGCTCTCCGTCGAAATGTGCGATGGCGCCGGAAAACACCCACGGGTGAAAACGCTTTAATGACTCCTCTTTATTGGGTTTAAGGTATACTTTGTACATATATATAATGTGATTAATGTGGTAATGTGATAATGTGCATTACATTACCACATTATTATTGGCTTCTATCTCAAAATCTCCTGTCCGTTTCAGTTCTTGCAGCTTGTTGTAGATGTTGAGGCATGCCCAGGCATCGGTGGCGGCATACAGTTTCTGCGGTTCGGTCAAGGTTTCGGCTTCCCAGTTGGAAAGGCGCTGGCTTTTCGAAATCTTTTCCCCGAAGAGGATGGCATATATCTTTTGCAGGCTTTTATCCTGGATGCCGAAAGCGCGGACGTATTCCTGCAATTCAATGCACGCATGTTGTTCGAAAGGAGCACGCTTGTGCAGCATCATGAAGTCATCCCGCAAGGAAAGGCCTACTTTCGTTACACTTGGGTTTTCCAGCAATGTGATAACCGGCAGAGTCAGTCCCGTCAGGTTGAGGCGGAACAGAAAGCAATGTTCCTCTGAGGAAATCTGCAGCAGGGCCACCTTGTGTATCTGTCCTTTTGTGAACGATGGACGGGTTTCGCTGTCTATGCCCAGCAACGGGCAGGACTTCAGATAGGCGACTGCCTTCTCCGCTTCCCACGGTGTCTGTACGACATGTATCTGTCCCGGAAAGGCGGCTTTGGGCAGGTCTTTCACTGTTTCTTTATCTATTGTTCTTTTGATAACCATAATTTAATATTCAAAGTCTGCGGTTTCCTCCTCTTCATCCTCGCCTTGCGCATACTTCACCTCGTGCAGGGCACGCAGGGTGTTGACAAGCTTTTGTCCCCAATGGAGGCGGAAGTTTTCCTGGCAGATGGCAAGCGAATCGTTCATCGTCTCGTTGAAACCCAGCTGGAATACGAAGATAAAGTCCTTGATGTCCTGGTATATGTCGGCCAAGTCTTCGGAAATGTTCCTGGTGATGGGCTGGTCACTATACTTCATGTCGGATACGAATACGTCCAGGTAGTCGTCTTTCTCGGCCAGGATATTGGCGAGGTTCATGCGGAGTACCTCATAGGTCTCTTCGGTGACGAATGTTTCCGGCGCCTCGTCTCCTATGGTTTCGCACTCGGGCAGCATGGAGGCCTTCAGGTAGAGCAGCGGAAGTATTTTTAAGGAGGTATCGACGAACGCGGAACGTTTCACCCCTTCCGCTTGTTCCAGAAACTTGCAAAACTCGGCGGCTACGGTCACAAACTCTACGGCATTCCGGTCGAATATCACTTGACTTTCTTTTTTCATATCTTCTTGATTTGAAACGCAAAGATAGCGCAAACCGAAAGTAGAAGCAAATTAATTGGCAGGATTATTCTTTTTTCACTACATGATATTCTGTTCCTCTTGTCTTCCGGCGGCTGCTGATGCCCAGTTTGTGGAGTGCACGTCCGAACAGAGCCACTTTATTGATGGACAGCCGGTCTTTGGTCTTGGTTTGCAAGAAGGAGAGAATCTCCATAGGGGTCATCCAGTCTCCTTCCTCTTCATTTTCGGCGGGATGGAAGTGGCAGAGGAAGAGCTGTTCCAACGGTGTGGGCTGTTCAAACTCCCGGTTGGTCTGTTTCAAGATGGCTTCGTCGGAATCGTCCAGCCAGTAGCGTTCACCTTTGGCTATGGCATCCATGGCTTGTGCGTAGAGTTGCCGGTAGTTGATGGTGACATTGGTATGGATGGGGCCGGTGACTTCGATGCAGATGAAACGGCGGCTGCCGCTGGGGTCTGTCAGCAGGTCTTTCTGGTTGCTGGTGGCTATAAAGGAGGCGTAGCGTCTTATTTCCTGGATGGCGGTGCCGTAAGGCTTGCGCAGGTTTGCCACGGGTTTCTGCAGCAGATGCTTTAGAAAACCTTGCTGATTGACGCTGATTTGGTCGAATTCGTCGATGTTTATCAGGAAAAAGCGGCCGAGGCTCCGCTCTGCGTCCTGCTTGCTTTTGAAGTCGATACTGTCGGTATATCCGAAGCGCAGTTCGGGTGGCAGCAGGATGCGGCAGAAGGTACTTTTACGATAGCCTTGGGCTCCGACCAGTAGGGGAGACGTGTTGTTTCCATGCTGACGGTCGATGTTTTGCCAGTGCGCCGTCATGCTGAGAAACCAGCGGTAGAAGAGTTCCCGCCAGTACGGATTGTTGCAGGGGACGAGGTCGGCCAATGCGCGGATACGGTCCTTGCCGTCCCAATGTCCGATGCTGTTCAGATATTCTTCGATGGGGTTGTACAAGGGAATGGCGTCCGAGTTGAGGTAGCGTGCCACATCTCTGTCCCATACGCTGATTCCTTCTTTCAGGGCATTCTGTCCGATACTGCTTCTTACCCGCTGGTCGGCAGGGCGGAAATGGAAGTGTATGGAGTCCCGTTGGCGGAATTCCAATTCTCCCAGCACGGTGTTCCAGCGGAACTCATAGCGTCTGTTCATGAATTCTTCCAGGCGGAAGGCGGTGATTTGGTCGCGGGTCATGCTGCTACGGGTGCCGAAGCCTTTGCATTCGCGGTAGAGGTTGTGCAGGGTCATGCGCACCAGTTGTTCATCCGCTTCGCGGTAGTAGTGCATCATGACTTGACGTACTGCCTCTTCTTCGGGAATGCCGGCTTTGTAGCAATGCCTGGCAAGCAGGTAGAGCAGGGGGCGAAGGTCATCGCCCCGTTTCCAGTTTTCCAGCTCTTCGAAGGTACGGTTCAGGGCGGCTTCGAAGAGGATGGAGAAGGTTTGGGAGGCCGGATAGCCGGGGGCAATGCGCATCAGCGGGTTTGCTTCGGTCTGTTTCCGTTGGCCGAAGGTGGGCTCGTCGGGCACGGACAAAGGCTGTTCCAGACAGAAAGGGACGGCAGACGGATTGTAATAGGGACGGTCATCGAGCGTCATGCGGCAGCTTTGCTCCACGGCAGGTTCTTTCAGTGTGACGGGGTAGGGGAGCAGGGGCTGATAACAGTTTACGGCGAGCCGGTAGGCAGCGGTATGAAACAGCCTGATTTTTTCTTCCTGCCTGGGGCGCGAACCGTCGGGGGTGGCAAACAGTACCCATATTTTTACGCTTCGTCCGCTGCTTCCGCAAAAGGCGGCAAAAGTTTGTGGCAGCAGGGCCGCCTGGCGCTTTACTTGCTCCACTTCCACGGCATTGGCCAGGTGGTTGACTTCAATCTGTACCAGTCCGTTGTAGGTTTTCAGGTATCTTTCCCCCTCTTTGCTGCGGGCATATTCTGCGGCAGGGCAGATGCGTGGCAGTTTGTCTATGCAGGGGTAGTGTCCGTTGCTTCCGGTGATGTGGGGAATGAGGCTGCGCAAGGCGGATATGTGTCCGGCTTTGTTCTCGGTTTTCATCTTCTCCATCAAGGTGTCGCTGGGCCATGTGCTGAATGTCTCTTTGCCGGTTTCACGAGCGGTGCGTATAAGGGTAAGTTTCATGGGGTGCTTGCTGTATTAAAGTCCGCAAAGCTACTGAAAAATGACGGGACAGCCGAGGAAAAGTGGAATTATGATGAAACTTCTCATATTTATTCCGGCTGTACGTCGTAATCCGACTGGTTTTTCACGCCGACAATGTCTTGCTTCCTCAGTCGCTGTCGTTGCATCCACAATAAATGGTACGCCATTTTCATGAAGGAAATCAGATACTTCTTTAATATTTACAACATCAAGCCCCGGATTACCTATAATCTCTCCAAAAACTGCTTTGATGTTTTGATTTAAAACCGGTTTGATGTCTTCCACGGTAATATGTGGAATGAAATGTGTCGTAATACCAAACGCTTCTAAATCCTTGAATAAGTCGATGGTTCCTCCGAATAATCCGCTTCCTGCAATGATTTCATCTCCAGCACTTAATACATTTAACAGTGCTACGGTGATGGCTGCCATTCCGGAAGCACAGGCAACAGCGCCTGTACCTCCTTCCACTTCATTGATTCTCTGTTCAAATGCTGCAACTGTCGGATTACCGATTCTTGTATAGGCAAATCCTGGTGATTTATTTCCAAATACTTTTTCAAGATGCTCTGCAGAATCATAAGAAAATGCACTTACCTGACTGATACCTGGAAGCGTTGCTCCATCCGGTGTATTTCTTCCTGCTTTGCCATGAAGAAGCTTTGTATTAAACTTCATTTTCGTCTCTCCTTTTAGATATGGCTCGCAACACCGTAGACATCTTCCGCATATTCTGTAAGTTTACGGATTGTCTGTACTGTACTGTCCACATCTCCTTTTTCTCCTTCTTCCCAGTGCTTGATATACTTGCTGTATTTTGCTAAGGAGCCTTTTATTTCTTCTTTATTTTTTAAGAACTGCTTTAAAAGCTTATTTTTCGTTCTCGCTTTATGATTAATAGATGTCCTTGAAAACGGTCGTTGGAATTCTGATTATCCGTATTTTTGGGGTGGGGATACCAGCTCTTTAAGATTACTGATGATGCTGACATGTGGGTATTGGGCCAGTTCTCCGAATTTCGTCATTCCGCTTGTTATCCCGGTAAAGCTGACTCCTGCCGAAGCGGCGGTTTGGGCGTCTACGGTACTGTCTCCGATATACAGGGTCTCTTCCGGAGACACTTTCAGCTTTTCGATGGCAAGTAACAAACCTTCCGGATCGGGCTTGGCACGACTTACGTCTTCCATTCCGATAATGATGTCGAACCATCCTTGGGGAAGATGCATTTTCATGAATTCTTCAATACGGAAACGGTTTTTGGTGGATATGATTCCGTGAACGCCCCGGTGATCTACGAGGACGAGGACGTCGCAGTGT
>OHAJ01000871.1_pt1 | contig 22476 bp, 24 predicted proteins | sample 1577101 | NCBI WGS metagenome assembly OHAJ01 (sample SAMEA3541531, study PRJEB24748) | human gut metagenome | biome: human gut; feature: human-associated habitat; material: faeces | place: China | collected 2012
GCCGCTCTTGCTCAAGAAGTAGCTGATAGAAAAGCTGCAGATACTGCTTTAGATATTCAATCCTGCTAAGCCCAGTCCTGAGACTTTACCATTGCCGATGTTCTTGAAGAAATCGCCAATCATACCCAGTCCGTTACCACTGAATAGCCCTTGAAAGAAATTACCAAGACCGCCTGTTGAATTATTGGCTCCTGATAACATATTTCCTGTGCTCTCAATGACTTGACCTGCTGAATGGACTGTTTTCTCTACACCATCCACGGTTGCTCCAACGACATTGCCCACCTTTTCAGCTGTTTCTTCGCCAACCAATACTTCTGTGGCAGTTTTCACCACTGGTTTATCATTTGTAATGCTTTCCCAGGCAAGGTATCCCATACCGCCACCCACAACAGCAGTTTTAGTTGCTGCTCCTGCACCTTGCAAAGTTCTTCCGGGGTGGACAATCGGATAGGTAACGAAACGTCCGACTTTTCTGACTGCTTGGTTCTTGGCTGCTGATGCTATTGAACTCCATATTCCCATATTATTATCTGTTTTTGTGTTACATTAAAATCCACGGTGTCCATTGCGTTTCCAACGTTCCATCGCTTCTTTCACTATTTTCTTTTTATCGGCAGGGTCTCTTGCTCCATCATAAATATCGTCCCATATATCCGTCATGGAGGTGTATTTGACGGCTCTGGTTAGTTGTTTGAGCTTCTTATTCATGATCTTGAGTTTGGGACGGATAGCAAATACGATCTCCATCCGTTCTTTCTCAGTCATCTTATTATTGCACAAACATACTTGCCGAATATCATTGACAATCTCTACACTGTTCAGAATCAATTCCCGATAAATGGCATTCCGTCTCGAAGAAAGGGCAACCGCCAGTGCGTTGCTCGGTGCATTGCTTAACTGGTCGGAAAACTCGCCGAGGTTCACTGCCATGCGGTCAATCTCATGATAGAAACCATAGATTTCTGCGGCATAGGTGACTATGGAACGGAAGCTATTGAGGTAGTTATTGAACTTCTTTTGAATGTCCGTTGTACCTTCAACTTCCTCTTTGAGCCATAAATGACCGGTTGTCTCCAACAGCATCGCTCTCTTTTGGGATTTCAGTTCATCCTCTGCCTTTTGAGTATAGGCATAAATCATCCCAGTCAGAGTGGGGTCAACCTGAGCATGGGATTTTATTCCCAGTGTACATATGAATAGGAACATCATTAGTTTCTTCATGCTCATTCTTAGTATTGTGAAACAACTCTTGCAGACCTGCGCCAACGTTCGATAGCCATTGCTGCCACTTCACTATTGTCTCGGTCAATCATGCCTGCCGTTGCATTATTCCAGACATCAGTCATGGTGTAATAACGAACACTGAGATAGAGCTTCCGTAGCTTTTTATTGAAAGAGGATAGTCTGTCTTCCAATGCCCATAGCATCTGAGAACGTTCAGCCCCGGTCAGCATATTCATTTCTCCACCCGTTGAGATACCTTCACGTAGTAAGGTAAAAACAGAAATCAGTTCAGAGGCCGTTTCTATATACAGGTTGTTCATAGACATGGAAGCCACAAGTCCTTGCGGATTATTTTCAATGGCCTTCTTCATTTGACCCAGGGTGATGAAGATATGAACACCATCATGATAGAGCGATGTCCCTGCCTTGAGGGTAGAGGCATAGCCGTTTACCGTTTTCAGATAACCACTATATTTGCCTTCCCATTCCTTTATCTTGTTATACTCGGCTGCCATGGTGTTTTGCAGGATAGCGGTATTGGTCTGTCCTTTGGTTTGGCTTTGGATTTGTTTGTTGATAAGTTCGTTGCCTTCTGCCAAAGCCAACCATTCTCCTGGATTCATCACAACCCATTCGGCTCGGATAGGTAGTACTGAAAGACATAGCAGTCCCACTGCCAATATTCTTTTATCGATTCGCAATTTCATAGATTCCCTTTCTTCTTCGGTTTAGTTCTACTCTTTCTCTGACCAATGACACCAAGTCCAAATCATTCTTCACGCCGATGATGTCTAACTTGGGGGTACTGCGGTCACCAGAATAGATGGTTACTGTTTTCAATCCACAGATTTGCTGCATGAGTGTTCTATGCTCATTGAAATCGACAATACGATACAACTCCAAATAGTCACTCTTACGGGTAAACACTCCATGATTCATGATGAGCTGCTCCTCGTTGATTCTACATTCAATCCGTCTGAGATAGATAAAGGTGTAGAGCAATCGGACGGCTAACAACCCTGCAATTATCAGACATAGATTTGCCAATGGCATTTCATCCATACCACCGGCAATGAAAGCTACCGAGGTGATGATGAGCATGGGCAATTCATTGATGACAAACTGCATCCAGTGTGGTTGCAGAATGATGGTTCTGTATCGTTGTATCGGTGGTTGTGTCATGGTCTATCTTCTGAAGTGATGTTTATGTTCTTCGCTGTCTTCTTCGGATTTTTCTTTCTTCTGATTGTCTTCGAAGTCATCTTTTATCTCTCTGTATTCACCATCAGTCCCGTCAATGGCTGTCTCAATGATGTCCTCGTTGGTGTACATCTTTTTATCCAACAGTTGGTCATTCCAGTCTTTATAGCTTTCATCACAGGGACTATAGACTATCTGACCAGGTCTTTCACGATATTCATTGGCGGCTTTGGTCAATTCCTCACGATATTTATCGAACTGACTTTGTGCATTCTCCTTGATAGTTTTCAAGTCTTCTTCGCACAACCTATAGCCACTTGTCGTAGCTACATGATACTCTTCTGAAAGGGTCTCATATTTGCCATAGATGGATGAGATGGAATAAGGAAGATAGTCGGTATCTCCAGAGAATATATCATCTGGATTACGTAACGTTTTCATGTAGTCAGTTATGGCTGGACGCTCTCCAACAGATTCAATGCCGAGTTTCTTTAAAGCATCTTCAAAACGAAAATCATGCAAATCTATCTCTTGGTTATTCTTGCTGTTCTGTGCATCCACCACAACCAATTTCCCATTCTCACCGATATGTGAGTAAAAGGATTTATCGGCTCTTGTCAAAGCGAAATTGATGGCAAAGGTTCTGCCGGCAAGGTCTCTGTCAAAGCCGATATAATGCTTGGCATGATTGGTCTCTGCAAACATTCCCTTGAACTGATGAATACTTGGATTGCCTCCAGTACTTACAAAGACGGCATTCTCCAAATCGTTGAGTTCTTGTTTAAATTCGCGAGTCTCTTCGTTTCCTTTGTACGAGCCTTCACTCTGCATATCCTCATAGCCCCCAATGGTATCAACCAACTGTTCTTTCTGAATCTGATAATATGCCATTGCATCAAATGCACTTTCAAACCAATAAACATGTTTGGCTTGATCCAAAGGTTCACCCGATAGATTGGCTATCCACATGCCCTCGGTTGCATTGGTTCCTGCGGCCATACCTTTATAGAGCGTTTTTCCCTCGGTATTGGCACGACTGCGTTCTTCCAAACCGACGTATGTGCCTAAATTGCTGGGCTTTTGCATCGGGAAAGAGAGGTTGGCATACTGTTTTTCATTCTTTCCTTCTCGTATGGAGATGAAGAAATTATTGTGAAAATCTCGTTGGATATCAAGTTTGATACCTCTGGACTTAAAATAGGGATAGAATGCTTTCTGAGAATCCCAATCGTTCAGTCGGAAATTCAACCTGTCATAGTCGTTGATATCGAAGACTCGTTGTGCTCGTTCTCTATCAGCAACGATGGATGGACGTTCGGGTATCGGATTATTCAGAAGTCTATTGCATACCAAATTGACCAGTCTGTCTGCATTCATGCCAGGGGTATACTCACTGAACAAATGGGGATGCTCCTTAATGAAGCTGATTACATTATAGTTCTTGACTTCTGGCGGTTGAAAGCAGCATAGCCCATTGCCTGTGACGATAAACTTATCACCACGGACACGTTTCCCGTTGCTATCCATACGAACATACGATGGGTAGCGCAAGCCGTCACGTCTGTTGAGCTGATAGCCTGCATCTACCAGTAAATCCTGTATGTTGATGCGGTTCTTAAAATCGTCGTAGGTTAATTCTGCCATAGGCTTTTGTGTTTAGTGTTCGAATACTTCCATAACCTTGGTCTCAGCAATGTTGGCCATGGTAAATTCCTCCATGCTTTTGTCCATCACATCATTCACATTGCTAAGGGCTACTTCCAAGTTGGCAGCCTGTACCAGATAGGTTACATTCGTGCGTTTCTCAGAACCTGTCTCTTCATCCAAGGTGATAAAGGATAGTTTTACTTTGAACCATTTGTCATCATCTTCATCATCGCTAAAGAATACTTCTTTATAGGGTGCAGGATTGATATTCTTGATTTCGATTCCACCACGCACTCGTGTCTTTAGTTCTTTCAAAACTCTGCTTTCAGCCTCTCCAAAACTCATGGCATCTGTGGTATATATTTCATTGGCTTTCTTCTCGGTGCCGTCTTCCATCTGTTTGAGATAGCACACTGTCACCTCAAACCAATAAGCTGTTTTTGCTCTCATGTTCTATTTTAGTTTTGGTGTAATTACGCAGATACTATGAAATGTATTCGCTATATGTAGTAATAATTTAAAGTAGTATCTGCTTAATATCTGTTTATTACATTTGTTATTACATGCCATGATGCAGTTCTCTATGCATCATTTCAGTGTTTGCTGCTGCTTCAAAATTACGAGCTGCCACATCCATGGGCGTATCAACGCCAGGCTTAAAGTAGGCTCTTGGCTCCGGCCCATGATGATGTTCCATATAGATTTCAGGTGGCCCATGGTGATGTAATCCTTTTCCTAATTCGCCCAACACAGTAGCTCCGGCAAGCAAAGCGGCTCCGATTTTTACTCCCAAACCAACACCATCTCCACGACCTTTCATTTCGACTTCGGGAAAGACTTTGGAGAAGAGTTTCATGCGGTGGTAGTCATCGATAGCCATAAACTTATCATATTGCTTTTGTGTTATCTCGTGGCTGACTACCTTTCCATCGATGATGGCGGTCATGCGATATTTCCCCTCGGTCTGTTGGCCTTCCTTTTCTTTATTTGCGGTTTGCTCGGCGGGTCTATTGGTAATAGGCTCGACACGAATTTCATCCACTGATACTTCACGACCATGCCGGCCTTCACGATACCATCCTTTGTTTTCATCTATATACTGTAAGTCGTTTCCATTCATCTGCACACTGCCTTCCTGTAAAGGGGCTAATTCAGGATGAATGTTTTGCTGTTGTTCTTGATTGATGAACTGATTCTGTCCGTCATCTATCACTTGTCCTTGTTGTTGCTCTTGTCCAATACACAACTGTTGATCGATTTCGGCCTTCGCTTTATCGGTCAATGGTATATTGATGTTTTCTTTGCTGTTGAGTACATCCATCGTAATGCTTCCTGCAAAGTCTTCTTTTATGATGCCATTGAGCGTTCCCAATCTCTGCTCAAGCGGTATTTCCTTCAACGAATTGCTGGTAAGTATCTTTAGTTCTTCGGGTTTTAAGTCGTATTGCAGGTCAGCAGGTGAACTGGCTGACTGAACGGTCAGTGTCTTGGTAGTTGGGTCGATAATCAGACCATGAGAAGCCAATATCTCTTGCCACTTCTCATTGGTGAAATACACAGGTGAAGTGATGACCTCTTTGTAAGGTTCTGCTGGCTGAGTCGTTCTTGGACGTGCTTGTATAGGTTGAATTACGGCTTGCAAATCTTGTAGGATATCTTGTTTTACGGGTGATGGCTGTCCTTTATAGTAAAAGCCATAACCACCGTTTTGAAGTTCTCCGGGTTTCATGCGACCATCGGGACGATTAGGAACCATAGGCGCACCTGCAGGGTAATAAAGTCCTCCGTTGATGCGTCTCAGATGATAACCGTCTTGTTGGCGAGGTGTCCAGCCTAAGAATGGCACGGGGCCTTGCATTCCCATAGCTCTCCAACCTTGTCTAAAAGATGGTGCTGGGTTACGTCCGTATTCACCTACACCAATACGATAGCCATGCAAACCCATAGCCACTCGGCCATTGGCATTGCGTGCATGAACAAAGTTCTTGGGCATGTCAAAGTCATTGGCTACTAGATTTGTGAAAGTGTTATAGGCTTTCTTATTGGCTGAATTAGTTCCCCAGTCGGTCAGTGCCTGCAACTGTCTCTCACTGATAGAATAGTTGAGTACAGGGGAATCATGTCCCTGAACTACCAACTGAAAGCCATTACTACTGGCATGGATATGTGCTTGCATACCATTTCTCAGTAAGATGTCTTGTAGTTCTGGTTGCAGATCTAACGAGCGAGGGTTTGTATTTTTTCTAATTGACATAGTTTTGGGAATGATTAGGCATCACCGTCTTCCATTGCTGTCTCCAGTTGTGCTTGCTTGAATTCTACGAACTCGGCTGCACTGTCATGGTTGATGGCTTTGCCACGGCTTTCACAATAGTGTTTATAATCTTCTTTCCATTCCTTTGAATGGTGGTTGACATAATCCAGCCAACCATACTCGCCGTTTTGCATTTTCTCGACGAGCTCTTCTTCTGTGTAGAATTTCTCTTTTGCCATGTGTTGTTACATTTTGTGTGTTGCTTGTTGTTTGCGTATCTCGCTTTTTTTGTTGAGCTCGTTCCACATCTCATCGGTATATTCTTCCTCTGGAGTATAGTCCAGATTGCCATTCTCGTCCATAGTCCAGCATCCATAGATACCGAAGTTGTATTTCTCCCATTCCTTCTTGGGTTGTGAACGCCATTGCTGTTCGTCTCCCTTGGAAACACGGATACCTGTAAGGTCATCCAAGTCGATTCCCATTGTTACTGGTTCATCGTCAATGCTTACTGTGAGTGGCTTTCCATTGCTAAGACATGAAAGTTCGGCATTATTCAAGTGGAAATGATCGCAGATGAGCTGTAGGTTTCGCCCAATGACTGGGGTAGGAACAGAGAGAACCTGTCCTGTTTCAAAATCAATTTGATGGAATGCCATCACTTCACGACCTTCTGAGGTGGTCATCGGCTCTATAATGGCATGACCAGCTTCCAAAAGTTTCTGCTTGTCTTCTGGAAACTGGGTTAAGTCGGTTTCGATTAACTGAGGAATGAAGATGACATCCACTTTATCCTCTTCGTTTCTCATCAGACAGAAGCGAGTACGGCAAGTGATGACTTCACCTTGTTCATTGGTCACTTTTACTGGCAATACCGGTGAACGTCTGCCTGCAAAGATTCCCTTCAAAGCATGTTCGGGCAGGTCGGTAATCATTTCTTCGGTTAAACCAAATTGTTGGAGAATCTCATAAGGCATCTCCTGTTCTGAAAATGTTGTTTCACTCATATATTTTTGTGTTTACGTTGTAATCTGGGCACAAAATTAGAGTGGTAAAGTGTTGTGAACGATTTAGTGAGACAGAACAGCCTTTGTTTTCAGAATAATTAATCGAAATGAAATTATTATACTTTGTAATCATACTCAAAACAGTTGTTCGTAGATGTCCTCTGAATGGTTATACTATTAAAGTGCTGTTTTTCAAAGTAGATAGAGATTATCTTTTGATGGATAATACTGCTTTGAGTATGAAATCTGAATTTGATGGTTTAATAGGTGTTTAATTCTGGCTGATTCTTGATGATATTGTTACGTTTTCAAGATTGGATTGCAAAGAGGATGTACTTTTGCAAGTATGAAAGCGAAAGTATCCTTTTTTATACTGGCCTTACAGTGTTCACTTTGTAAGGCTCAGTTCCATACGGTGAGCAATGGCTCAAACCTTTATAAAATCGAAACAGTAGCCGAAGTACCTAGTGGTAAATTGGCTACTGCTATTATTGAACCCTCTAATGAGAGGGAAGTTTGTAATGCTGTGTCTGATAAGGATGAAGTTCGTGAGCGGCTTATAGCTCAGTACATCAGTGTGTCCTATCCTTTGAAGAATATACGTTTGAATTCCAACTATGGTGTTCGAAAAGACCCATTTACAGGAAAGCCAACCAAGCATAATGGAATTGACTTACAAGCAAAAGACGATGAAGTCTATAGCATGATGCAGGGAAGAGTGAAAAAGGTCGGCAGAGATAAGCGTTCAGGGAACTATGTGGTGCTTGAATACGGTAACTATACAGTTTCTTATTGCCATCTCTCCAAAGTATTGGTTCGGAAAGGTGACAGTGTGAATGCAGGTGATGTTGTCGGTATATCTGGTTCTACAGGGCGTAGTACTGGAGAGCACCTTCATCTGACCTGCAAGTATAAAGGAAAGTACGTCAATCCTTCTATTTTGCTGGATTACGTAAAAGAGACACAAGCTGAATGTTTGGCACAGTTGAAGTCGATTGTGGTGTAGTGCAATCAGAACAATTTATTGTCCGACCCATGTGATCTGTTCCATGCGTCATAATCAGAGTACGTAGAAGTGTCACCCCAAAAGGTCGATTTTCTTTTACGTCTCTTTTTCTTTTTATCGCCACCACCAAACATCTTAGAAAAGATGTAGATTCCAAGTATGATAAGTATTAGTCCGTCCATAATAATATCGTTAATTCTAATACAAATATACTCATTTTCAACGATATAGCCAAATAAATTCATAACTATCATAGCTGATAACCAGAGTTTTATACGAATTAAATCAATTATGAATTGCATCATATTCAGTTTGAATATATCATCCGAAAGGGAAGGTCTAAACTGGCTTAATTTGCAGGTAAGTGGTAACAGTCAACAAAAAAACCGTCCAGATTGGCATCACCACAATCGAACGGTTTAATTTTGTATCTCACATTTATCTTTGGTCTTTACCGATAATTGAATAATATCGGCTTTAATACCGTTATTTGCTCTATTTTATAATACCATTTTCGATTTCATTCTTAAGAAAAGAAAATACATATACAGCACCTTGATAGTACAAACCACATTCGGGGTCTGAGAGCTTCTTGTATGTTTCAGAAGCATACAACTCGTCAAGTGCACGCTTCATATCCCAACCATAGGTATCCATTAGCATGGAAACAAGTTCTGTGGAGAGACATTCTACTAAAAATTGTACGTCGTTGCTCATGGTTATTGTTTCTTAAGAAATTGTATTGCTCTTTCTGTACCGAAAAAATATTGTATTGCATGATTGCCACGAAATCGAAGTTCCTCGATAAGCGTATTCATTGGAATATAGCCATTGACGAAACGCCGAATTTGGACACCAACGGTATCGTCAGCAATTGGCCCAATTACAATATCGTATGGATGAGTCGGCGTATCTGTATTATTGTTACGATTCATCAACACAAACTCTGCCCACTCAGGGCTATAGTCGTCAAATACTTTTATATTCAAATCGGTATTACTCTGAAGAATAGTATCATCAAATAGGTAGGTATTGATAATCGGTTCGCCTTTCATTAACATTCGTGTAGTACGCAAAGCCATATCGAAAGCTTGTTGCTTGTTAGCATTCAGATAGAAGCCACATCCAAAATCTTTGCCTCGTTTAGAGCGGCAAAGATCTATTTCCTGAATATCAACATTGGAACCATGATATAAAGTAATCATGCTAATTTCCCTCCTTTCTTTGAACAGACAGCTGTCAAGTCATTGACGGCATCGTCAATAGACAAAGTATGCTCAGCAGCATAACAATCAATTAGAAAATCAATTCCGCTGAAACGACGCAAATAGGCATAAGCTTGCGCATTGGTTAAGCTGAACTTAGCAGCGAATGCACCAACACAACAAACCACATATTCTATCTTGTTTGTAATCTCATTCTTATTCATAATTGACCTTGTTTATATTGACATTATTAGCGTTGCAAAGATACACATTTTTGCTGAGTATTATGCTTGTTTTTAGAGACTATTCACCGAATGAAGCTTCTAAAGTTCAATTTTAACACAGAAATGCTTTATGCAAGAACTTCGAATGCTGAAATCATTATCTAAAGCTTTATGTTTTGAAAAAACGCTTACTCTGAGCGCACTGTTCTTATGGAAAGCGGGGTGAGCATGTTGCTGCAAAGGTAGTAATAATTTTCAGACTCTCTTTTTCTTGCGCTGGACATCTGCTATCATGTATTTGTACCTAATATACTTCTTGCTTTTTAATATCTATGTCATATTTTGGCATATCTTATCATCTATCTTGTCAATAAAAATAATATATGGAACAAACATATGAAACACTAGAAGATTTCTATAATAACAACAAGTATCATCTTGATAGTTCATGGTCGATTTTTAATAGCTTTTGGTTGAATACAGTCCAATATGAATTGATTCAAGCTATATTAGAGGTAATGATAGATACCTCAATATCATCGAAACAGACAATTGAAATTAGCGTCGATTCAACTCAAAAAATCACTGTAAAAGTTTTTTGTAAATCATTTGTTAATGATAAATTGCTAGACAGTGTTACAATTCTTGAAAGAATATATGATCATAAAAAAGTAGAACTTCGTCACTGTGGTCTTGTCGGTGTAAATTCTTTGAGTTATATATTTGAGATTATTTCTGATGGAAGACAATTAGAATTTCAGAATCGCAAATTGATAATAGATAAGCAGATTCATTCAATAAAAAAAGAAGAAGTGAGTGTGTCTTTTCGTATTGAAGAATATATGTCATCTTTTAGCATCAGAAAAATGAAACAGATGATAAAAGAATACACTTACATATATCCTAATGTAGAATTCCTGTGCAATAAAGAAAAAATAGCATCGCCGAGTGGAATTTCAAACTTTGTATCAATATATAATCCATATAGCTTTTTAAATTTCAAGAATGACGATTTGGAAGTTGCATTAACCTTATCAAATGATGATAATGAACATTTTCTAACAATTATCAACGATGAAATAACGAATGATGATAACTTTTCGTTGGAATCCATAAGAGTAGGTGTATTGAGAGCAATTAACCAGTATTTTTTGATTTCATTGAGTAAATATGAGATTCCTCCACTTGTTATTGCAACTCATATAAATGTTGATGCTGAACGAAATAATTTTTATTCTTCACGTCCTTACTATCGAATATTTGATGGCAAGGATATTAATGAACAAGTAGAAATAGGTGTATATCAGAATTTCCTACCTTATTTACAAAATAATTCAGAATTCTCATCCATTCTAAAAACAAAGATAGAAAAATACTTAGAAGACAGGCGTACTGTAAGATTTTACTCATTAAATGACTATGCATCAATTAATGTAAGTATTAATGGGGAGGATGTAAGACTCGATGTCATTCTCAATGAAACAATAAATAAAGATGCATATGATATTCCACTAGACAAATCTCCAGAAGATGGCATAGATATAATTGATGATGTTATTGATATATTTGATAGGCTTATAAATGTCCCTTCGCGTATAGGTTTTGATTTTAATGATATAGTTTTTACAATAAAAGGTAATAAAAGAATCGCAGCGGTGTCAGGAATTTCAAATGCATATAATAATTGTCATTTGAAAGATGCAATAAAAGATGCACTTGATAAAGCCAAACAAAGAAATATTAATGTATTTGAATGCAGCAATCTTATTGTTAATATAAGACGTTTCCCGACAGATATAGAAGACGATGCATTTGCAAATGAATTAGACTCTATTTATGACTTTTTTCAAAAATTTTCTGAACAAACTTGTACAAAAATTACAATATCGCCCAAACCTAATTATTATTGTTCTAAGACTTTTGAAATTGATATTTTATTTGCAGGCATATAACTATTTTAAAGTCTGGTGAAATGATATGAAGCAATATGGCATAGCCTATACTATATCTTTGCGGTGGAATTTAATTCTCGGAGAAGCCAAAGACCGTTATACGGAGGCAGCAATTATAATCAAAAAATAAAGTATTATGCCTACAATGATTAGTCGCAGTAAAGAATTGATTCGTATTTGTCCAAGAAATCCAGCAAAAATTGAGTTTTCAACAAACAGTGGACGAAGTTGGGTTATACGTTTTAATGGAAATTCAAACACTGGACAATTTAGTGATTTAATGGATAATGGTAAAGAAATCCTAGGTACTACAAACAAGGGATTGTTCTTTTCAACCAATGATGGTCGAAGCTGGATTTTACGAAAACGCTAAAATCAACAATGATGAGAAATAGATTCTATACTCACCCTACAGATGATATCATTGTAGAGGTTGAACACATGTTCAATGTCTGCAATGGTATTGTAAATGTGGGAGTTGAAGAATTACATCAGGTTATTTCAGGTTCAGTAAACACAATTATATTAGTTGGTTTAGGCTCTGGTACTAATCGTATTAGTAATGCAATAGAAGATGCTGTTATGCATACATGCAGTGTAGCACCTGACCACAATCTTTTTTCAGCTGAAAAAGTTATACTAAAACTGATATATCCACAGAAAGAACCACTCATGATAATTGAAATGGATTCAATAACTCAGTTTGCAGAAATGTTCCCTTCCTCCACATCATTTATATGGGGAATTAGCGAAAACAATTCTGAGGATTCTAAAGTTCAAGCCCTAATAATTGCATCTAACGTTCAAAAAAAATAGACTGGCGCAGAAATTATCATTCAATTTTTGTTGCAAGTGTGGAATACGCATACATACACCAAACGGAGAATGTTTATGCTATAAGTGCAATACTCCATATCAAGAATATTTCCATGAAAGCCTAAATGGTAATGAGTGGATAGCTGTGTAGCTGTTAGGTTTGTAGATAATCACCATATTTTGATTGGTAAATACAATTTTAAAAGAAAAGCAGACTTTTGTGCTGTGACGGATTACGCTTTACATCATAAGTAAGAACCTCTAAGTCTTAATTTGGCTACAATGATACCTTGTATTATATCAAAATATGATATGCTTCAATTGTTTTATGGCATTGTACGAATACGCCAAAGGAAATCGAATTAGTTTCTCATGGTCAACTAAAAAAAGATGGAATCACATGGTTTGTTGGAATTGAAAACAATCTTTTAGCAAAAAAATAGTAAATACAGATGTTGAGCAGCATAGTTTTTACGCAAAAATGGAGATTTAATGGCTGTAAATGAATCTTTTAGATTCCTATGCCATGATTTTACATAGATTATAAGTACCTTTGCAGCAGTATTAAACCTTTAAAAGTAATTACTATGGCATCAAATATCTTTGGACGATACATTTGGCTCATTGATACCCTCAGGCGACACAAACGCTTGACTTTTGAGGAGATCAATAATCTTTGGATAGAAAGCTGTTTGAGTTATGGCGAAGGAGATGAACTCCCATTGAGAACCTTCCATAATCACCGCAAGGCAATCAAGGATATCTTTGATGTCTATATAGAGTGTGATGTCAAAGGTGGTTATAAATACTATATCGATGAACCGGAAAGATTGGAGGGAGATAGCCTTCGGAGTTGGCTAATCGACTTATACGCTACACTCAATCAAATACAAGCCGATAAAAAATTAGAAGGACGTATCATTTTTGAAAATGTTCCATCTGGCAACATTTGGCTGACTACATTCGCTCAGGCTATGCGTAATGGATATGTGGTTGAAATCACTCATAAAGGATTCGGAAAGGATTACGAAAATAAATTCGAGATTGAACCATACTATCTTCGCATATTCAAGCAGAGATGGTATGTGATAGGTCGAAATCCATATTATGCCTGGAAGAAAACAGAAGCAGAAAAAAGAGGAAAGACTTACGACAGACCTATATATCGAGTATATGGATTAGATAGAATATCTAACGTAACTGTTACTCAAAAGAAGTTCGAGATTGATAAGGATTTCTCTATCGAGGATTACTATGATGGTTGTTGTGGCATCATTCCAAATACAAATGAGAATATAGAGCATATCATAGTGCGAGCATATTGGAATGCCCCTGATTACCTCCGTTCCCTTCCATTGCATTCATCACAGCAAGAAATTAGCAGCGATGAAGAATCTACTCTTTTCTCTTTCGACGTGCGACCCACTTATGATTTCTTGCAAATGCTTTTAGCGCAAGCAGACCAAATCGAAGTTATTGAACCAGTATCCGTTCGTAATGAAATGAAGCGATTCGCAGAAAATATGTTGACATACTATAAAAAACAGTCACATGAATAATCTGAATTTTATAGCGATTGACTTCGAAACCGCTTCACCTAAACGAGCTTCCATTTGCGAAGTTGGTATTTGTGTTGTTCGTAATGGTGAGGTAGTAGAAACACGTTCATGGTTGGTTCAGCCAGAGGATAATGCTTATTCATATTGGAATATCAAATGTCATGGCATTCAGCCCGAAGATACAGAAACCTCACCTTCTTTCCCCGAAGTCTGGGAAGAGATTGAGCGTTTGTACCTCGATGAGTTTGATACCTTTGTAGCACACAATGCTCCATTCGACCGCAGTTGCCTTGAACGCTCAGCCGAACTCTACCATATACATCTTCCGGATTTACAATGGCAATGTTCACTTAAAACAGCCCGACAAGTTTATGATTTTGGATGCAATACCCTTGGCTACCTTTGTGAGCAGCTCGGCATTCCCGAAGGAACGCACCATAGAGCAAGTGATGATGCTGAAATGTGCGGAAGACTTTTTCTGAAAGAAATAGAAAATGTAGGACTGCGTAATTTTTATAATTTTAATAATAGTGAAAGTAATCCTAAATAAGAATCATATGTCAGAGCATATAACACTGAAGTCAATACGTGAGCTAATAGGTCTGGACTTTCTTATTCCAAGTTATCAAAGAGGCTATAGATGGACAGAACAGCAAGTGAAAGACTTGTTGAATGATTTATGGGAATTTTGCCAAAATGTCGAAAATGGCATTTATTGTATTCAACCTTTAGTTGTTAAAGGGATTCCTGATATGTCTGCTGTAGAAAAAATTGGTTTAATGTATTCCGATACCAAAAAGCCCACAATAGAAGCAATCAAGGAACATTTATCTACAAAGAAATGGGAAGTAATTGATGGTCAACAACGATTAACAACAATAAAAATAATGTTGTCATACTTAGGTTATTCATCATATCAGTTGGAATATGATACAAGAAATAAAAAAACAGAATCTGAAGATCCTATAAAGAAGACTATAGGTTCAACGGAGTTTCTTGATGGCATAACTAATGATACTTATCAATGTGCTTCGGATTTGTTTCCGATAAATAAAGTAGCGGATTCAAATATAGACTATTATCATATGAAAAAATCATATGACACAATAAAATATTGGTTTGAAACTGAGCACAAATGCAATAAAAAAATATTTATTTCTGTTCTCTACGATAAGGTAAAATTCATATGGTATGAAACACATGAATTAGACCCAATAAAAGTTTTTACACGACTAAATATTGGGAAAATAGCATTAACCAATGCTGAACTCATTAAAGCATTGTTTTTGAATCAATCAAATTTCAAATCTAACAATAAAGATGCCATTCGATTACAACAAATAGAGATTGCAGGCGAATGGGATAAAATAGAATATACTCTACAAAATGATGAGTTTTGGTTGTTTATTCATAACATTGGATATTCAAAACCAACTCGAATCGATTATATTTTTGATTTAATGAGAGAAAAGGATGTGTATGGGATTAGACGTAATTTAGGAGATAAATTTGACGAAAAAATTGGGACAGACGAATACCGTACATTTCGTTATTTCTACGAATATTTCCAAAACGCCAAAAAAGAAGAAAAGATAAATGAAGACTGGCTTCGATATACGTGGCTAAATGTCAAAACCTATTTTCAGATTTTTGAAGAATGGTACAACAATCTTGATTTTTATCATTATGTAGGATATTTGGTAGAACGAAAATACAATGTTATAGATATTATTGATTTGTACAATGATAGCAAAAACAATTTTAAAACAAAAATTAAATTTGAAATTAGGAAAACTCTATCTGCGTGTTCTTCATTAGGTCAAGAATATGAAAAAGGAAAACCTAAGACAGCTTGTTACCCATTACTTTTGCTTTATAATATTCTAACTGTAATTAATCAAAACTCGGAATTAGAGAAGAGCAAATATGGACAGGCTATGTTTTATAAATTCCCATTTCATTTACTAAAAAAAGAGAATTGGGATATGGAACATATTGACTCAAATTCTACAAATGAGTTAAAAAAAATATCTGAGCAGAAAGAATGGCTAAAAGATTGTCAGAATGAAATCGCTGAAGAACAGTTAAAGAAAAAAATTAATCTATTTCTTAACCAAGATAAACCAGATGGATTTGAAATTTTAGTTGAAGAAGTCAATAAAGAGATAAATAAAAATCTTCAACGACTTGATGAGAACAAGAAGAACCAAGATGGTTCAACTCTTAATGAAAAAAATCTAATATGGAATTATTGTTTATTGGATGCTGGTACGAATCGCAGTTATGGTAATGCTATTTTCCCAGTAAAACGCCGGAAAATCATACAAAAAGATTCAGGTATGAATGGCGTTTCATTTGTTCCTCCATGCACAAAAAATGTTTTTTTAAAATATTACACCCCACAAACTAACATTTTACGTGCATGGGATCTAAATGATGCAAAAGCATACATTTTGGACATTGAACGTGTATTATTTGAATATTTGTATCCTGATTTACATAATATTCCTAAGCAAAAAATGCCTGCGATAAAAGGAAAAGAGATATACAAAATACCAAGACATGTGCTCTCGAGATACAAGGATTTTATAGAATATATAATACATAAAGAAGAAAATAATGAATAGTAAATATACGTTTTGGGAACTTTTATCGAAAAATAAGATTCAAATACCCATCATTCAGCGCGACTATGCACAAGGTCGACAGGGAAAAGAATTCGTTAGAAAGAATTTCTTAGAGCAATTAGGAAAAGCATTAAGCATTATTTCTTGTAAACAAGAAGATAAAACTGCAGAATTGGATTTCGTTTATGGAACAGAAAATTCAGGTAAGATGTTTCCTCTTGATGGTCAACAGCGTTTAACGACGCTATGGCTGTTACATTGGTATGTAGCATACAAAGCAAGAAAAATAGATACAATTTCTTTTGAAGCAGATGAAAAAATTGCATTAACAGACAAGTCTTACAATATAGATATGCTTGAAGATGCAAATAAAAGATATATTGTCAAAACGATTAGGACATTGAGAAATTTCTCATATGAAACCCGTTCTTCTTCAAGGGAATTTTGCGAAAAGCTATGTGAATTGAATTATCAAGATAATGCTAATGATATAGTTGAACTTATTACAAATCAGACATGGTTTTTTTCTTCATGGAAACAAGATCCTACAATACAATCTATGTTACGCATGCTCTCTGGAACAACGGCCAAAAACAAAGATGGAAAAAACTTTATTGATGGAATTGAGGAACTGTTTGATTATAACAAAGATTTTTCATCGTATTGGGAAACACTTATTGGTGATAAATGCCCTATTCAGTTTAATTATCTCCCACTGGAGTCAAGTGAATTGCCTGTATCAGACGATTTATACATAAAAATGAATGCAAGAGGAAAGGCTCTTAGTGACTTTGAGAATTTTAAAGCTGAATTTATTGGATGGACGCGCCATAATAAGAAAGATGATTCACAAGAATATTCTCAAGAGTACGCAAATAGATTCGCAGGAAAATTTGCTAGCTATATAGATAATCAGTGGACTGATATTTTTTGGGACAGTAAATCCGATGATGGGAGAATTGACGATATATTTTTCGCTTTCCTTAATAGATATTTCTTAAATGAGTTAATTTTAAGAGGTAAAGATGAAGATGGTAAAGAATTTACAGCTGATTTTCTTCAAAATGGGAAATATGAAGAAAATGAATTTGGTGAAAAGCAATGGATTGCTCCAAAGGACTTTGATTACTTCTATGGCACATATTACGATAAAAACAAAAACAAAAAAAATAATGATAACAAAATATCTTTTAATGATTTCTCACCATATGAACATGTATTGCTAAACAACGATTGTTTAACACAAGAATTAATCATCCTATTCGATAAGTTGAAGTCGTTAAATTGTAATATTAACGACTTTATCACAGAATGCTCTCCTAATAGAACAAGGAAAAGTTCACAGAAACTTTCTCTAGAGTTTATCCCAAACTATGATATTGGTGAGGAAGAAACAACTGCACATAAGATCGTAAAGAAGATTTCAAGTATTACTCTGGAACAACGTGTAATCTTCTATGCTATATGCCGTTATTTAATTAAATGTGATTCTTTTGATAAAATTAAGTTCAAGCAATGGTTACGCGTTGTTTGGAATATTTCCAATAACATGAATGAGGATTCATCAATATCAGGATTTGTTAGGCTTCTAAGATTGATAGAATCCTTAAGTATCGGTTGTCTAAATATTTATGATTATCTATCCAATTTGCAAAATTGTAATGAAATTCAGGTAAAAGAAGAAATAGCAAAAGCAAAGCAGATAATACTCAAAAAAAACAATCCATTAGCAGTCGGGCCTGATGAATTAGAGATTATAGATACCGAAAATTTTGCTTTTTTCAAAGGAGCAATACGCTTCCTCTATAAGAATGCTGATAATGAAGTTGATTGGAGTTATTTTTCAAAGAAGTGGCAAAACGCTCAAATGTATTTTGATGCTTCAGGCGTTAAAAAAGAATACAAAACAAAATCTATATTACTGCGTAGGTATGTCTCCTTGCTAAAAAATTATTGGTCTACAACATTTGATGACAAGGAAACAGCTTGGAGGAGACGCCTACTTTGTGTAGAACTTTCAAATCAGAACCATACAATACTTGTAAATAATGATATTTTCAATTTTGATTATGAACATTATGAATCCCAAAATCAAGATATCAAAAAGAAATATGCAAAGGAATTTCTTGTTCAAAACGACATATTTACAAACTGTGTTTCAGATTGTATAATCCAATTTGACAGTCCATTTTGTCATGGAAGTACGACCTTACATCCTTATAATGCAAAAGCATCTTATAATTATTATGTATTGAATCCACGAACGGAATGGTTATTTAATAGTAACGAATTCTCTTTCAAAGACGAGAATTTGGAAAAATGTCGACAAGTAAAACTAATGTTTGGAAAAGACGTAGAATTTAAGTATAAGGGTAATTTTTTTATTTGGTATTCAAGGCCAAATGAAAAAGAGTCTGACATATATCTAATGAAAAAGGATTGGGACGATTATGTTCATAATATTTCTTTTGATAATGAAGAACTTTACGATGAAAAAAGATACTTTTGTTTTAAAATAGACGCTTTTAATTCTACAGTTGAGGAATTTAAAAAACAACTAAATACTTTATTAGAATCCTATTCAGCACTAAATAAGGCATGATTCCATAATCATAGATAATTACAACCAATATCCCCCATATTTATTGCAATTATCTATGATTATTTTTTAAATTCCACGTTTCTTACGCTGTACATCTGCAATCATATCCTTAACCTCTTGTCCTACGGTTAAGAAATTCTTGTAAAGTATGCGTTCCTTCTCTTCTTTGGACTTGAATACATAGAATTTAGGCAATGGGTAATTGGCATAATCATCTTCTTCTTTCTTGATTTCTTCCATGTCGAAGTCGGTCTTGCAAAAAAACTTGGATGTTTTGAATTCTTCGGCTTCCTGGATGTTCATGTTATCTCTCATGCCCGTTTTGGTCTTCACAAAATCACGAGCTGTTTGTCCACAAATCCAACCAGTTGCCATATCACTGATTTTTGAAGCAGGCACCAAGTTGTCGAGGTTTTCATTTAAGTTGATACTAGTCTTATCTCTATCGATGGTAACACCTTTCTTGAGTTGAACAACTTTACCAAAGATATCGTTGGAAAGCCATTCCAAGGTTTCTTTACTTCGAGCTGAGCCTGATACCACATTACCTACGGTAGTGATAATCTTCTGCATACCTACTTTTCCATAGTCAGCTTCCAACTGAGGAAGTTCCTGAAAACCTAATGCTACAGACACTTTGTTGCTTCGGGCAGTACCTATTAATCGGTCTATCTTATGAAAGTAGAGGGTTGGCAATTCATCCACAATAATACTTACAGGGATATTCTTTCCTTGGCCGGTATTTACACGAGTAACGAGACGGTTCAAAATCAAAGCATTCAAAGCTCCGATTATGCTTTCCATTTCTGGATCATTAGCAATCAGCAGATAACTTGGGCTCTTAGGGTCACTCACTTTCAAGTCGAAATCATCACCGTCTTTGTGGAACACCCAATACGACTCTTTTGTTGCTAATCGACTGGTATATACACGCAATGTTCCAATCATTCCCTCCAACTGTTCCATCGCTTTGTTCTTCAAGGCAGTCTGAAATGGACCAAGTAATGGAGCGACTTCATTATCGGTCTCAAGTACCTCAAAGATTGTTTGATAACTCTCATTCAAGAAGGAAAGAATGTGTGGCATATCGGAATATTTCCCCAACCAATAGACTGGTTCAACTATTTCACCACCTTCTTTGTCACGAACAACTCCAGTAGGTCGCCAGAATTTGGTATCTCTGTCTTGGACTTTCTCAGCATAGAGTTTATTGCCATCCTTATCGTAAGGCTCACGCTCATAGTTCACGAAATAGTAAATACAGGCTGCCAAGAAGTTGACCGCTGATGTCTGGAAGAACTGGTCGCTACCGCCACCACCTTCCTTCTTTCCCTTTTGTAGGGATTCGAGTAAGGTTTCGGCTGTTTCACTGGCTGCTGCCAAATTCTGAATGTATTTCTTCTGAATAGGATTCACTCGTCGGCTATATTCTACATCTACAAAGTTGATGATATTGAATTTACAGCCCTTGGGTGTATTGCCTTGTTTCTGATTGATTTTGTAATGATAATATAGCTTCTGTGCTAAAGTAGGGAATTTATAATCATAAACTACCATCGAAAATCCCTTTGCTGAATGCTGACGGATGTATGGTTCAATGATGGAAAATGTCTTACCTGAACCAGGAGTACCAACTACCCAACAACCTCGGAACGGATTGGTGATGTTCGCCCAACCTTTGCGAAACTTACCTTTATAGTAATAGCGCATAGGGATATTTACCGAGTATTTGTTCTCAATGAGCTTATCGCATTGCTCAAAGCTCTCATTCTCTAAGTTGAAGCGGTCTTTCAGCAAACCCTCTTTCAAGAATTTGCTGATATTGTCTAAGGCTACATGAACCAGTATCGTACCGATGATAGTGAGTATCATGTAGAAGATGACGTTCAGACGGATGCCGTATAGACGACTCGCCATCAGTCCATCACCTTCGTCATGTACCATATTATAAAGAATAACTGAACCGGCAATCAGAAGAACGCCTGATACTAATGGATACAATACTTGGTTACGAGCATTGAACTCCAAATGTTTCTTGTTTCGAGTACCAATGCAGGTAATGCAGACCAACAGAAAAGTAGCCACCTTACTATACACCAAATTGTTGTCGTTGTAGATGAGCCATCTTTTCATTCGGTCATGAATATCTATTATTATGCCGTTCCATTGGTCAAGAACCGCAGGATCGATGGCGTACATAAAGAACTCAAGTATGACGATTTACAAAGAATGGCTGGAAAATCCATACTTTGACGAGGCAACGAAAGAGGAATTATGCGCCATTGAGGGCGATGAAAATGAGATTAAAGAGCGTTTCTATATGGATTTGGAGTTTGGTACGGCAGGACTGCGCGGCATCATCGGTGCAGGTATTAACCGGATGAATATCTACACCGTCCGCCGTGCGACCCAGGGACTGGCAAATTACATCATCAAGCAGGGCGGCGCGGCAAAAGGCGTGGCGATCGCATTTGACTCCCGTCATATGTCCCCGGAATTTGCCGAGGAAGCAGCGCTGACACTGGCGGCAAATGGCATCAAGGCGTACCGGTTCGAGACGCTGCGCCCGACGCCGGAGCTTTCCTTTGCCGTCCGCGAGCTTGGCTGCATCGCCGGCATCAACATCACCGCCAGCCACAACCCGCCGGAGTACAACGGCTACAAGGTTTACTGGGAGGACGGCGCACAGTTTACACCGCCGCATGACAAGGGCGTGACTGAGGAAGTTATGGCGATCACCGATCTTTCCACCGTTAAGACGATGGGAGCACAAGAGGCAAAGGCAAAAGGACTCTACGAGATCATCGGTGCAGCGATCGACGACAAATATATTGCACAGGTCAAGGCACAGGTAGTCAATCAGGGCGCGATTGACCGCATGCAGGATCAGATCACGATCGTGTATACACCGCTTCACGGCACGGGCAATATCCCGGCACGCCGTGTGATGAAAGAGCTTGGATTTACCCATGTATATGTGGTTCCGCAGCAGGAGCTTCCAGACGGCGATTTCCCGACCGTCAGCTATCCGAACCCGGAGGCAAAGGAAGCATTTGAATTGGGACTGGCTCTGGCAAAAGAGAAAAATGCAGACCTCGTTCTGGCAACCGATCCGGATGCCGACCGTCTGGGTGTATACTGCAAGGATAC
>OHAJ01000890.1_pt1 | contig 22280 bp, 19 predicted proteins | sample 1577101 | NCBI WGS metagenome assembly OHAJ01 (sample SAMEA3541531, study PRJEB24748) | human gut metagenome | biome: human gut; feature: human-associated habitat; material: faeces | place: China | collected 2012
CTTTCGCCAAGTTCCTGACCACTATAGATCATAACCGGATTTGTATTCATGGCAGCGGAGACAATCATGCCCGGAATACCCGGACGAGCATCCCCCGCAAAGAAATCAGAAGCGACACGCTGTTCATCGTGATTCTCCAAGAAATTTAACATATTTTTCTGGATTCCCTCCAACGATTGCCAACAATGCGATATATTACTAGCCGGAGCCTGTCCGCACATCACCGCACGAACCGTATCATAAAGACCAACCTTGTCATACAAATAATCAAAGTGTCCCGTATAAATATAATTCCTATACTCATCCGGATTATACACCTCCGCTATAAAGATCACATCACGCACCTTCTTCACCTGAGGAATCACCCAGTTCCAAAACTCTACCGGGACCATCTCAGCCATATCACAACGAAAACCATCCACCCCCTTATCAGCCCAGAACAACAAGATCTCCAACATTTTCTCCCACGTATTGGGAATGGTATTGAAATGGCAAGCACCACCGTGCATATAATCCACGCCGTAGTTCAGCTTCACCGTCTCATACCAATCGTTCTGGCTTGGATAGGCATCGAAATGATTGTTACCGGTCACCTTCGCCGGAAACTCACTATAGGCAAAATCCTCCTCACGCTGCGGATCAAAACGAAGCGTCAAGGTTTGCCCCGGAAGATAATAAAAGTTATTATTCACATCAAAAGCCTTGGACACATTATCCGTTTGACCTAAGTCCTCCACGAAAGGTTCCCGTGTCGCGCTGAGCGCCGCTGCCAACTATGGCTGGAGCGGTATGCTGCTGCCCGTCGCGCTGGCCGTTTGCGGCATTGTCTGCTCGCTGATCGGTTCCTTCCTCATCAAGACGAAGGAAGACGCCACCCAGATGTCCCTGCTCAAGAGCCTGCGCACCGGCACCTACACGGCTGCCGCCCTCTCCGCTGTGCTCGCCCTGCCCCTGTCCTACCTCATTCTCGGACCCGAGCAGCACTGCTGGGGCGTTTACGTCGCCATCCTCTGCGGCCTCGTCGGCGGCTGCGCCATCGGCTACTTCACCGAGTACTACACCTCTGACAACTATAAGCCCACGCAGCAGCTGGCCGCCGCTTCCGAAACTGGCTCTGCTACGATCATCATCGGCGGCATCTCTCTGGGCCTGAAGTCCACCATGGCCTCCATCCTGATCGTCTCTGTTGCTATCCTGCTCAGCTACTTCTGCGCAGGCGGCACCACCACGATCATCGACGCCAGCGGCGCGTTCACCGCTGAGTTCAACCAGGGCCTGTACGGCATTGGCATTGCCGCTGTCGGCATGCTCTCCACCCTCGGCATCACCCTCGCGACCGACGCTTACGGCCCCGTTGCCGACAACGCCGGCGGTATTGCCGAGATGTCCGGTCTGCCGGAAGAAGTCCGCGACCGCACCGACGCGCTTGATTCTCTCGGCAACACCACCGCTGCCACCGGCAAGGGCTTCGCGATCGGCTCTGCTTCCCTGACGGCTCTGGCACTGCTCGTGTCCTACGTCAACATCGTGCAGACCCGCACGCCCGAGACCCTCAACTTCACGCTGACGAGCCCGTCCGTTCTGGTCGGCCTGTTCATCGGCGCGATGCTCACCTTCGTGTTCTCCGCACTGACCATGAGCGCTGTGCAGACCGCTGCGCAGTCCATCGTCGTGGAAGTGCGCCGTCAGTTCCGTGAGATTGTCGGCATCATGGACTACAAAGCAGATCCGGATTACGCAGCCTGCGTCAGCCTGTGCACCAAGGGTGCCCTGCATGAGATGGTGGCTCCGGCCATTCTGGCTGTTGTCGTTCCGATCGTCACCGGCCTGATCCTTGGACCCACCGGCGTTGTCGGTCTGCTCGGCGGCGTGTCCGTCACCGGTTTTGCGATGGCCGTGTTCATGTCCAACGCGGGCGGTGCCTGGGACAACGCGAAGAAGTATATCGAGCGCGGCAACCATGGCGGCAAGGGCAGCCCCCAGCACAAGGCGGCTGTCGTTGGCGATACCGTCGGCGACCCGTTCAAGGATACTTCCGGCCCGTCCCTGAACATCCTGATCAAGCTCTGCTCCACGGTCTCCATCGTGTTTGCCGGCCTGATCATTGCGTTCAACCTCATGAACGTGCTGTAAATTCAAGCATGGAAAAGCCCGTTGGCAGTTTGCCAACGGGCTTTTTGTCGTCCAACTTTTTCGTCTATGTCAAACGATTTGAAACAGATAGAACTTCAGGTAATCCGTCTCCGGCACGTTCCAGAGGATCGGATGATCCGGTCCTTGCTGGCGCGCCTCGATCTGCCGCAGGGAAACCTGTGCGTCTTTAGCGGCGTCTGCCAACACGGTGCGAAAACGGTCGTCCGTCATGAAGTGTGAGCACGAGCAAGTGGCAAGATAGCCGCCGCGCGGCAGGATGCGCATGGCTTTGAGGTTGATCTCCTTGTAGCCGCGGATGGCATTCGCCACGGTCGCGCTGCTCTTGGTGAAAGCCGGCGGGTCGAGGATGATATAATCATATGCCCCGCGCTTTTGCCCGGCCAGCTTTGTGAGCAGATCAAACACATCAGCGCAGAGGTACTCCACATGATTTTGCAAACTATTGAGCTCTGCATTGTGCCGTGCGGTCGCGAGCGCGTCCTCCGACACATCCACCGAGACGACGGATGCCGCGCCCGCCGCTGCGCAGTTGAGGCCAAAGGCACCGGTGTGGGTGAAGCAGTCGAGCACGCGCTTGCCCGGCGCGAGCTGCGCCGCCGCGCGGCGGTTATACTTCTGGTCGAGAAAGAAACCGGTTTTCTGCCCGTGGATATAATCCACATCATACAGGATCCCGTTTTCCCGGATCGTCACATGTCCGTCCAGGTCCGTCTGCAGTCCGTCGAGCGGCACGAAACCGGTCCCCTGCTCCATGCCCTCTTTCTGTCGGAGCTTGACGTCGTTGCGCTCGTAGATCGCGTCGATTTGTTCGCCGCCCGCGCGCAGCGCCTGCAACAGGAGTACAAACAGCTGCATTTTTCGCAGCTCCATGCCCAGTGAGAGCACCTGCGCGACCAGAATTGGGCCGAAGCGATCGACCGTCAGGCCCGGAAAACCGTCTGATTCGCCGAAGATCAGGCGGCAGTTATCGAAATCTTGCCCCATGACCGTGCGGCGGTAATCAACGGCATACTGGATGCGCCGGGTCCAGAATGCCTCGTCAAAGCGGTCATTCGCGTTGCGTGAGAGCACGCGCACACGAATCTTGGACGCACTGTTATAAAACCCGGCGCCGAGCCAGTGCCCACTGCGCGTGGTCACATCCACGATCTGCCCATTGGCGCAGGCGGCGTCCGCCTGCAGCACTTCATCGGCATAAACCCACGGATGACCGCTGCGCAGACTGCGCGCCGCCTTGTCCGTGACGAGAATTTTCGGATAATTTCGTTCCATAGCATCTACACTCCAAATGATATCGCCCTATTGTACCCCGAACACGCCGCGCGGACAAGAGCGAAATGCGATATTTACATTTTCCGACCGGTCGTTTATAATATTGTCATTAGTCTGTTTTGAAAAGGTGACGCCATGAAGCTCTCCAAATCCGGTATTTTTCTGATCATCATACTCGTGATCGCCATCGGGCTCGGTGCCTGGGTCACGGTCATGACCTGCGGTGTCCTGGCAAAGGACCCGATCACACTGCCCGACCGCGGCAGCGCTGCCGGTACGCCGCAGCCGGTGCAAAACGCCGACAAGCCAAAGGAGCCGGACACGTTTGTCATCTCCATGGTCGGCGACTGCACGCTCGCCTCGATCCAGACCGGGCGCGATTTTGACAGCTATATTGATAAAAGCGGGACTTCCTGGCCGTTTTCCGGCGTGGTGGAGTATCTGAGTCAGGATGAGTTCACACTTGCGAACCTCGAGTGCACCTTTTCGGATGAAAAGCTCAAGTCCTCTTCCCTGTTCTATTTCCGCGGCCCGTCGTCCTATGCGGATATTCTCGTGCAGGGCAGCGTTGAGTGCGTCACGCTCGGCAACAACCACACGAATGACTTCGGCGCCAAAGGCGTCACGGACACGGAGGCTGCGCTGGAGGCCGCCGGTGTTCCGTGGGCGGCCTCCGGAGAATCCAAGGTGGTCACGACGGAGCACGGACTGAAGATCGGCATCTACTGTCCGGGGTGGACCGGCCTGAGCAAAAGCAACATCACCGCCGGTATGGAGAAACTCAAGGACGCCGGCGCGGACATTCTGATCTTCGCACCGCACTGGGGCACGGAGGGCAGCTACAAGGTGACTGCAAATCAGGAATCCTTCGCCCACGCGGCCATTGACGCGGGCGCGCACATCGTTTTCGGCACCCACCCGCACGTCCTGCAGAAGATGGAAGCCTACAACGGCGGCTATATCTTCTACAGCCTCGGCAACTTCAGCTTCGGCGGCAACACCGCGCCGCGCGACGTGGACACGGCGATCGCGCAGGTGACCGTGAAAAAAGACGGCGACGGCTGGACCATCGACGGTTATGACCTCATCCCCTGCCGCCTGTCGAGCACAGACAGCAAGAACGACTACCGCCCGCGCCCGTACAAAGAGGACGAGGAGGGCTACGCGCGCGTGCTCAGCAAACTCGACGGCTCCTGGACCGGAAGCGACCTGAACGTGGACTACTCGTTCATGTACCGCTGATACATAAAAGTACCAAAAACGGCCATCCGTCGATCGGCGGATGGCCATTGCTTTTTCAGTCCTGCGGCAGCGGGATCTTGCCCTTGAGCAGCACCTTGCCAAAGCAGCAAATGGTGATGCCGGACGAGGCGCTGATCGTCACATCCGCGTCCTTACGCGCGCGGTTGAGCGAAAACAGATAGACATTGCCGAGGTAGTCCTGGCAATATTGCTTGCATTTCATGTCACCGTCCACGAAGAACAGACCGATGTCCCCGTCGCAGATCGTGGCACCGCGCTTGACAAGCACGATCGAATCGTCGTGAATATACGGCTCCATGCTGTCGCCCGCGATGCGCACCGCGAAATCCGCCTCCGAATCTGCCGCGACGGCATAATCCTCATAGTCGTCCCCCAAAGCCGGCGAGGCATAGCCGGCTGCAGCCGGCGTCATATACAGCGGGATGATCTTATTTTGCTCCGGCTGCTGCTCGGCGGCCTTCAGGCGCGCACACTCAGCATCCAGCAGCTGCATGGTCACAAAGCGGCCGTGGTCATCCAGACGGCGCAGCTTCCAGAGCGTCTCCCACTCCTCTGGCGTCGGCTGACCGGTGCTGCCGGTGCCGCAAAATGTCTCCAGCGGGACGTGCAGTGCGTCGCAGATCCGCAAAAGCAGTTCAAAATCGATCTTCATATTGTCGCGCCGGATGATGCTGTAGAGCGTCTGCGCGGGCACCTGGATCTGCCGCGCGAACTCATTGACCTTAATATCGCGTTCATCCAACAATTTTTTGAGCGTGGTTCCGATCATGCACAACACCCCTTTGCCACATCATCATATCGAATTTTTTGTTCTATGTCAAGAAATAAAAACGGAACGAAAAATTATGAAAACGAAAATTTCCATCATAATTCGTGGAAACAGTTTACTTTACTATGAAAATGTGCTTAAATAAGTTGAGATGTAATCGATGATTTTGTTCATCATTACCTGCAAAATAAGGAGGAAATTTAGAATGGTACAGTTTTCCAGCAGAATGAGTCAGCTGAAGGGTTCCGCGATCCGCGAGCTCCTTGCTCTGGCCAACAAACCGGAAGTGCTCTCGTTCGCCGGCGGCATGCCCGCTCCCGAGCTCTTCCCCGTTGACAAGATCAAGGCTGCGACCGACGCCGTCCTCGAGGAGCAGGGCAAGATCGCGCTCCAGTACTCCAGCACCAACGGCTTCGAGCACTTCCGTCAGCAGATCGCCGACCGCATGGAAGCAAAGCTCAACATCAAGACCAGCGCGGACAACATCCTCGTGACCTCCGGCTCTCAGCAGGGTCTGGATTACTCGGCGCGTGTTTTCTGCGACAAGGGCGATGTCGTCATTATCGAGAGCCCGTCCTACCTCGGCGCTCTGAACGCTTTCAAGGCCTGCGAGCCGAACTTTGTCGCCATCCCCACCGACGGCGACGGCATGATTATGGAAGAGCTTGAGAAAGTGCTTGCCACGACCGAGAACGTCAAGATGATCTACGTCATCCCCGACTTCCAGAACCCGTCCGGCCGCACCTGGCCGCTCGAGCGCCGCAAGCAGTTCATGGACATCATCAACAAGTACGAAATCCCCGTCGTTGAGGATAACCCCTACGGCGAGCTCCGCTTCGAGGGCGAGTACCTGCCCGCGCTCAAGAGCATGGACACAAAGGGCCTCGTTGTCTTCCTCGGCACCTTCTCCAAGATCCTGGCGCCCGGCTACCGTCTGGGCTGGGTCTGCGCCGATGGCGAGATCCTCCAGAAGTACAACTTCCTCGCGCAGGCCGCTTCCCTGCAGGCTTCCACCGAGGCGCAGCTCGTTGTCTCCAAGTTCATAGACATGTTCGACCTGGACGAGCACGTTGCCACCATCAAGGAGTGCTACCGCAAGCGCCGCGACGTCATGATGGCAACCATGGAGCGTGAGTTCCCGCCCGAGGCAAAATTCACCCACCCCAACGGCGGTCTGTTCACCTGGGTCGAGCTGCCGGAGTACATCAACACCAACGAGATGGCAAAGCAGTGCCTGGCGCGTAACGTTGCGTACGTCCCGGGCGACGGCTTCTTCCCGGACGCCGGCCACAACAATTGCATCCGCCTGAACTACTCCTGCATGCCCGAAGAGAAGATTGAAAAGGGCATGACCATTCTGGGCGAGGTCATCAAGGCCAACCTCAAGAAGTAATCACCCGATAAAAAAGGCCGTGTTCTCCGGAACACGGCCTTTTCTATCTCATTTTTCAGTGCAGAACATGTGTATGGAGAAACGCTGCCACGCCGTCGCGATCATTGGTTTCGGTCACATAGTCACAGGCCGCGCGCACCTCGGGCGCAGCATTGCCCATGGCAACGCTCGTGCCGGCGGCACGCAGCATACGCAGATCGTTGGAGCTGTCGCCGAAGGCGATGGTATCTGCAGCTGGAATGCTCAAGTGCTGCGCGAGCGACAGCAGCGCCCTGCCCTTGTCTGCATCGGCCGCGTTGAGCTCTAGATTGTTGCGAAAAGACGACGTGACCAGAATTTCCGGGAACGCCGCTGCGATCTCTGACCGTGCCGTTTCGCGCTCGGCCATGTCACGAAAACAGAGCTGTACCTTCTGCACTGGCTGACCGTTTTCGCACAGGAAAGCCTTCAGATCATCCACCGGGGCGCGGGTCCGCCGCAGAAGCGCGACCACTTCCTCATCGGCATTATAATAGCGCACCCGCTCCAGGAACGCCCGATCTGCCCAGCCGGTATCGTTCCAGTAACAGTCATACATCGCATCATAACGCGCGGAAAAGTCGAGCAGGCGCAGGCAGGTATCGAGCGCGATCTCCGCGCGCAGGAGCGCTTCCCCTGTGCGCATATCCGACACTTTCGCACCATTGATCGTAATGGCATAATGCAGGAACGGAAACGCCATCACCTGCTCCGGAATCGCCCGGAGGGCGCGCCCGGTCGCGGGGACGATCACATGTCCCTGCTCGGCCGCGAGCGAAAGCGCGGCAAAATTCCGCCGGGAGACGACCTTGCCCGAATTGAGCAGAGTCCCGTCCAGATCCAGAGCGATCAGCTTCATAAACACCTCCTGAAATAAGAAAATCCTGTGTTCTTTGAACACAGGATTTTGCTGGTGGAGACTAATGGGCTCGAACCATCGACCTCATGCGTGTGAAGCATGCGCTCTAACCAGCTGAGCTAAGCCTCCAAATGGTGACCCGTACGGGACTCGAACCCATGTTACCGCCGTGAAAGGGCGGTGTCTTAACCACTTGACCAACGGGCCTAAGATGGGATGCTGCGGGTGCAGCATCCCCTTGGTAGCGGCACCTGGATTCGAACCGGGGACACTTCGGGTATGAACCGAATGCTCTGGCCAACTGAGCTATGCCGCCATGTTGTTCGCGCCTCAGCAACTGCCAAACGCAAGGAGCATTGTACCAAACAATGCTCCTGTTGTCAATAAGTTTTGCGACGAATTTTTAATTTTTTTGCGGCAGATAATCCAGCGGCGACACGCTCTGACCAGAGGCCGCGACCGACAGATGCAGGTGGCTCTCCTGCGCCGACTCACAGACGGCGGAATCACCGACCGAGCCGATGGTATCCCCAACGGAGACCTGATCGCCGACATTTACTGTTGGGATCGACTCAAGATTCGCGTACATGCACCGCAGGCCGTCCTCCCGCTCGGTCACAACAGTCGTGCCATACAGATCATCATAATACACCTTCGTGACCGTGCCGGACGCCATGGCCGAGACGACCGTGCCGTATTTGGCCTCAATGTCAATGCCGTCATGCGTGCGCCAGTCCGACATGGTCTCGTCATAGGCCAGCGCCGTCATGGCGTACGGCCGCAGCACGGCGCCGTCAACCGGCCAGACGTACTTGTCCTGCGCTGCCGTTGCGGCCGCGTCCTCGGCCGGAATTTCCGGCTCCGGTGTCATCTCCGGCGTGGGCACCGGCGTCGCCGGCACGGGGATCGTCGGCACGGGCGTCACTTCCAGCACCGCGTTCTGATCGCGTCCGTCATCCATAGTCTTCGTACCCGCCAGCAGTGACCAGGCGGAAACGCCGATCACCGCTGCGCACAGGACGAGGGCTATGTAGAAGCCCTTGCCTTCGATGAAGCGTACGGATTTCTTTTCCGGTTTCTTGTCCTTGTTCGGTTCCATCGTGTTTCCCTCCAAGAAAAAAGGTGTTTGCATGGGTATTGTCACCCACGCAAACACCTTTTATACCGGTTTGGGAAAATTACTTTTTGATGCTGAAGAATGCATCCTTGCCGGGATACTGCGCCACGTCAAACAGCTCGTCCTCGATGCGCAGGAGCTGGTTGTACTTCGCGACACGGTCGGTGCGGCTCGGTGCGCCGGTCTTGATCTGGCCAGCGTTGACGGCAACGGAAATGTCCGCGATCGTGGTGTCCTCGGTCTCGCCGGAGCGGTGCGAGACGACGGCCGTCCAGCCGGCGCGGTGCGCCATCTGGATAGCGTCGAGCGTCTCGGTCAGGGTGCCGATCTGGTTGAGCTTGATGAGCACGGCATTGGCGGCGCCGAGCTCGATGCCCTTCTTGATGCGCTGAACGTTCGTGACAAACAGATCGTCGCCGACGAGCTGGATCTTCTTTCCAAGGCGGTCCATGAGCATCTTCCAGCCTTCCCAGTCATCCTCGGCCATGCCGTCCTCGAGGGAGATGATCGGGTACTTCTCCACGAAGTCGGCATACATGTCGACCATCTGCTCGCGGGTCATGACGATGCCGCGCTTCGGCAGATGATAGCAGCCGTCCTCGGCGTTGAACCACTCGGAGCAGGCGCTGTCGATAGCGATCATGAAGTCGTCATACGGCTTATAGCCAGCCAGCTCGATGGCCTTGACAAGTGCCTTGAGCGCGTCCTCGTCGCTGTCGAGGTTCGGCGCGTAGCCACCCTCATCGCCCACGCCGGAGGCCGGGACGACCTTCTTGAGCACGTGGAACACCTCCGAGCACATGCGCAGCGCCTCAGAGAAGCTCTTGGCGCCGACGGGCATGATCATGAACTCCTGAATATCGACGTTGCTGCCGGTGGCGTGCGCGCCGCCGTTGAGCACGTTCATCATCGGCACGGGCAGCGTCTTGGCGTTGCAGCCGCCGATGTAGTTATACAGGCTCTGGCCGGTCGCCAGCGCGCCGGCCTTCGCGCATGCGAGGGACACGCCGAGGATGGCGTTGGCGCCGAGACGGGTCTTGTTCGGCGTGCCGTCGAGCTCGATGAGGAGCTTGTCGATCGAGGTCTGGTCGAGGACGTTCATGCCCTGCAGCGCCTCTGCGATCTCGACATTCACGTTCTCCACGGCCTTGAGCACGCCCTTGCCGAGGTAACGGCTCTTATCGCCGTCACGCAGCTCGCAGGCCTCGTAGATACCGGTGGAAGCGCCGGAGGGAACAGCCGCGCGGCCGACGGTGCCGTCGTCGAGCGTGACTTCCACTTCCACAGTCGGGTTGCCGCGGGAGTCGAGAATTTCTCTGGCGCTGACGTCCACAATTTCAAAATAATCCTTCATGTTCATACTCCTTTATGATTTTTCGATAAGGCTCTCGCCTGTCATTGCGGGTTTGGGCTCGATGTGCATGAGTTCGAGCATGGTGGGTGCGATATCGGAAAGACGGCCGTGCGGGCGCAGCGGCAGATTGCTGCCGACGAGCACCAGCGGCACGAGATTCGTCGTGTGCGCCGTGTTCGGCGAACCATCCGGCTCGACCATGCGGTCGGCATTGCCGTGGTCAGCGGTGACGAGCAGCGTGTAGCCCATCTCCTGCGCCGCCGCAACGACCTCGCCGAGGCATCGGTCCACGCACTCGACCGCCTGAATGGCGGCTGACATCACGCCGGTGTGGCCGACCATGTCGCAGTTGGCAAAATTACAGACGATCATGTCATATGTACCGGTGCGGATGCGCTTAACAAGCTCGTCCTTGACCTTGACGGCGCTCATCTCGGGGATGAGGTCATAGGTCGGATACTCACGCGGTGACGGGATGAGCACGCGGTCCTCGCCGGGGTACTGTGTCTCCGTGCCGCCATTGAAGAAGAATGTAACGTGTGCGTATTTCTCCGTCTCCGCAATGCGCAGCTGGCGCAGGCCGTGGGCGCTGACGATCTCGCCGAGCGTATCGTGCAGCTCCTCGGGCGGAAACGCGACCGGGAGATTGGTGAGCTTCTCGTCATAGCGCGTCGTGCAGACGTAGTGCAGGTTTTCTGCAACGGTCTTGCGCGCGAAGTCGTCAAAATCCGCCTGCGTGAGCGCATAGGTCATTTCCCGGGCACGGTCTGGGCGGAAATTCATGAAGATCACGCTGTCACCGGACTGAATGCGCCCATCCGGAACGCAGACGACGGGCTTGACGAATTCATCCGTCACGCCGGCGGCGTAGCTGGCCTCCATCGCGTGGACAGGGTCGGGATCCTGTATGCCCTCGCCGCAGACCATGGCGTTGTAGCTGGCCTCGATGCGATCCCAGCGCTTGTCGCGATCCATGCCGTAGAAGCGGCCCTGCAGCGTCGCGATCTTGCCGGTTCCGAGCTCAGCACAGTAATCACGCAGCTGCCGGACATAACCCGCGCCGCTCGTGGGCGCGACATCGCGCCCATCGAGGAAACAGTGCAGGTACACGCGCTGAATTCCGCGATCGTGCGCCATTTTCACCATGGCGAAAATGTGCCGGATATGGCTGTGAACCCCGCCGTCGGACAGCAGGCCGAGGATATGCAAAGCCTTACCGTTCGCCGCATTGTCAAGTGCTGCTGCATAGACCGGGTTAGCAAAAAACGTGCCGTCCTCGATGGCCTTGGTGATGCGCGGCAGGTCCTGAAACACGACACGGCCGGAGCCGATGTTCGTATGACCGACCTCGCTGTTGCCCATCTGGCCGTCCGGCAGGCCGACATCCAGCCCGGAGGCGGACAGCTTCGTGTGCGGCCAGCGCTGCAGGAGGCTGTCCATGACCGGGGTCTGAGCCATGTAAATGGCGTTGCCGCCGTTCGGCTCGCCGATGCCGTAGCCATCGAGGATGATAAGCGCGACTTTCTCGTTGCTCATTCGCAGGCTCCCTGCGCCGTCGCGGCGACGATCTTCGAGAAATCGACCGGCTTGAGCGACGCGCCGCCAATCAGACCGCCGTCAATATCCGGCTGGGCCAGCAGCTCGGCTGCATTGCCCGCGTTCATGGAGCCGCCGTAAAGGATGCTGATCGTCTTGGCCGTCTCGAGATCATAGAGCTTGCCGAGCGTGGCGCGGATGGCAGCGCAGACTTCCTGCGCCTGCGCGCTCGTGGCGGTGTTGCCGGTGCCGATGGCCCACAGGGGCTCATAGGCGATGACGCAGTGCATGGCCTGCTCGGCCGTGAGGCCGGAGAATGCTGCCGCGACTTGATAGGCCACATACGTCTCGGTCAGGTCATGCTCGCGCTGCGCAAGGCTCTCGCCGACACAGATGATCGGCGTGATGCTGTTATCGAGCAGGATCTTCGTCTTGGTATTGACCTGCAGGTCGGTCTCGCCGTGGTAGCTGCGGCGCTCGCTGTGGCCGACGATGCAGTACTGGGCACCGAGGTCGCTGAGCTGCTCGGCGGACACCTCTCCGGTGAACGCGCCGTGCTGGTGCTCGGACACGTCCTGTGCGCCGACACCAAGATGGCAGCCCTGCCCCGCCGTCTCCAGCGCGGCAATGAGCGGATACGGTGCGCAGATGACCACGTCACAGCAGCGCTCGGCAGGAAGATTCGCCTGCAGCTCCTGCGTGAAGGCCGGAATCTCGGCCACACGCTTATTGAGCTTCCAGTTGCCGGCGATGATTGCTTTTCTCTCTTTCAAATTCATGTTTTATGCTTCCTTTCCGCGGCTTACTTATCCAGCAGGCACGCAACGCCCGGCAGCTCCTTACCTTCCAGGAACTCCAGCGAAGCGCCGCCGCCGGTGGAAATATGCGTCATCTTATCGGCAAAGCCGAGCTTTTCGACCGCGGCGGCCGAGTCTCCGCCGCCGACGATCGTGACCGCGCCGGACTCCGCCAGCGCTGCCGCGATGGCTTCCGTGCCGGCGGCAAAGGCCGGGAACTCAAACACGCCCATCGGGCCGTTCCAGACGACCGTACCGGCGCCCTTGACGGCTTCCGTGAACAATTTGATGGTTTCCGGGCCGATGTCCAGGCCCATCCAGTCGGCCGGGATGGCATTGGTCGGCACGACCTTGCGCGCACAGTCGGCGGCAAACTGATCACCGGCCATGGTGTCCACCGGGAGCAGCAGCTTCACGCCGCGGTCCTTCGCCTTCCGGATCATCTCGAGTGCGTAGTCCATCTTGTCGGCCTCAAGCAGAGATGTGCCGATCTCGCCGCCCTGCGCCTTGATGAACGTATAGGCCATGCCGCCGCCGATAATGATCGTGTCGGCCTTTTCGAGCAGATTGTTGATGACGCCGATCTTATCGGACACCTTCGCGCCGCCGAGGATAGCCACAAACGGGCGCTTCGGATCCTCGAGCGCCTTGCCCATGACGGACAGCTCCTTCTCGATCAGCAGTCCGGCATACGCGGGCAGATACGCCGCAACACCGGCAGTGGAAGCATGCGCACGATGCACCGTCCCGAACGCATCGGAGACATAGATCTCCGCCATAGAGGCAAGCTCCTTGGCAAATTCGGGGTCATTTATCTCCTCGCGGGGATCAAAACGCAGGTTCTCCAGCAGCAGGAGCTGGCCCGGCTGCAGCGCAGCCGCCTTGGACTTGGCGTCCTCACCGATGATATCCTTGGCAAAGAGAACTTCCATGCCCAGCAGCTCCGACAGACGCTTGGCCACCGGGGCAAGCGTGAGGCTCTCTTTCCACGTGCCCTTCGGCTTGCCGAGGTGCGAACAGGCGATCACGGCGGCGCCGTTGTCGAGCAGGTAACGGATGGTCGGCAGCGCGGCCACGATGCGCTTGTCGCTCGTGATCTCACCGGTCGTTTTGTCCTGCGGGACATTGAAGTCGCAGCGCAGGAGCACTTTTTTTCCGGAAAGCGGGACGTCCTTGACGGTCATTTTGTTGTAGTTCATCTTGCTTCCTCCTGTTTTGTGATTTCACACAGGCGTGTGATATGGTATTCAGACATTCAGATCGATCTGCCCGAGCATGTTCTGCTGGCGCAGCGCTTCATAGCACAGGATCGCCGCAGTGTTGGACAGATTCAGGCTGCGCGCCTCCGCGCGCATGGGGATGCGCAGGCAATGATCGGCATAGCGCTCGCGCAGCCACTCCGGCAGGCCCTTTGTCTCCTTGCCGAACATGAGCGTCACGTTCGGGGTAGAGAGATCGGCGTCCACGTAGCTCACGCTTGCCTTTGTCGTGAGCAGCCAGAGGTTCTCATCGCCGTTTTTGGCAAAATACTCGTCGATGTTCTCATAGACCGAGATATCGACCAGATGCCAGTAGTCAAGTCCGGCGCGCTTGACCGCGCGATCGGAAATGTCAAACCCGAGCGGTTTGACCAGATGCAGCCGCGAGCCCGTGCAGGCACAGGTGCGGGCGATGGCGCCGGTATTGTTCGGGATCTCCGGCTCCACCAGAACGATGTCTACCATAGTGCTTTCCTCTTACATATTTTTTCTATTTTATCACTTCTTATTTTATCCCGAAGCCGCTTTTTTTGCAATCTCCCTTTTAAATAAAGCTACCACAGGAACACACTGGATTTCTGAACTTTTCATGAAACATGCCCAAGATGGTTGCGAAATGGATGAAAAAACTTTATAATATCCACAGAATCTATCGATTTCGCGCAAGATCCTGTGCGCGGGAGGCATTATGACACAACTTTGCTCCATCTGTCCGCGTGGCTGCGGCGTTGACCGCGCGGGCGGGCAATTCGGCTTTTGCGCCGTGCCGGACGCGCCGGTCGTGGCGCGGGCCGCGCCGCACTTCGGCGAGGAACCGTGCATTTCCGGCACACGCGGCAGCGGCGCGGTGTTCTTCTCGGGCTGCAATCTGCGGTGCGTATTCTGCCAGAACCGCACCATCAGCCGCGGAGAGCACGGAAAAGAGATCACCGTCGCGCAGCTTGGCGACATTTTTTTGCGCCTGCGCGATGAAGGCGTGCACAACATCAACCTCGTCACACCGAGCCACTACACGCGGCAGATCGCCGAGGCGCTCTCCGGACTGGAGCTTGGCATCCCGGTCGTGTGGAACAGCTCGGGCTACGAATGCGTCGAGACGCTGCGCATGCTCGACGGGCTCGTGCAGGTATATCTGCCGGACCTGAAATACGCCCTGTCGGGACCAGCCGCGCGCTACTCCGCCGCGGCGGACTATCCGCAGGTCGCGCGCGCCGCCATTCTGGAGATGTACCGCCAGACCGGGCCGTTCCGGCTCGACGATGACGGCATGCTGCAGCGTGGCGTGCTCATCCGGCACCTCATTCTGCCACAGCAGGGGGAAAACACCCGCCGCGTCATCGACTGGGTCGGGGAAACGTTCGCACCCGGTCAGGTGCTCTTCAGCCTCATGAGCCAGTACACGCCCGTCGGCGATCTGGCGCAGTGGCCGGAACTGCAGCACCCCATTTCCCCAGAACTGAACGATGAAATGTATCAATACCTGATCGAGAGCCCGATCGCCGACGGCTTTTATCAGGATCTCGATGCCGCGACCGGCGACATGATCCCGGCGTTCGACGGCACCGGCGTTTAAACCATGACTCTATCAATACAGAAAAAGATATACGGAGGTACCCTCATGGAGTACAAAGAGATTCTCGACAGCGCACGCACCTGCATCGGGCCGTACTGCAAGGCCTGCCCTGTCTGCAACGGCAAAGCCTGCGGCAACCAGGTCCCCGGCCCCGGCGCCAAAGCGCCCGGCAGCGGCTTTATCCGCAACTTCGACGCCTGGCAGAAGATCTGCGTCAACATGGACACCATCTGCCCGAATGAACCGGTCGATACGGCTGTGGAGCTGTTCGGCACCATGTACCGCTATCCGTTTTTCGCGGCCCCGCTCGGCGCGATGAAGCTGCACTACGGTGAAAAGTACACCGACCGCGAGTATAACAGCATCCTCGTCAACGCCTGTGCCGACAGCGGCATCGCCGCCTTCACCGGTGACGGTGTGGACGCTGCTGTGTTCCAGGGCGCGATGGAAGCCATCCGCGCCGCAGGCGGCGTCGGCGTGCCGACGATCAAGCCGTGGAATCAGGAACTGGTCTTTGAAAAGCTCGATCTGGCCAGAACCAGCGGCTGCAAATCCGTCGCCATGGACATTGACGGTGCAGGTCTCCCCTTCCTGAAAAACATGACGCCGCCGGCCGGCAGCAAATCCGTACAGGAGCTGGCGGAGATCATCCGCTATGCCGGTATGCCGTTCATCGTCAAGGGCGTCATGACCGTGCGCGGTGCGCAGAAGGCCGCCGAGGCAGGCGCCGCAGCGATTATCGTGTCCAACCACGGCGGCCGCGTGCTCGGCCAGACCCCGGCCAGCGCCGAGGTGCTGCCGGAGATTGCCGACGCCGTGGGTGGCAGCATGAAGATTCTCGTCGACGGCGGCATCCGCACCGGCACGGACGTGTTCAAGGCGCTGGCACTCGGCGCGGACGCCGTGCTCATCGGCCGCCCATTCGTGCCGATGGTCTACGGCGACGGCGCGCAGGGCGTGGCGACCTACATCGAAAAGATCGGCAGCGAGCTGCGCGACACGATGGCCATGTGCGGCGTGCACACGCTCGGAGAGATCACGCGCGACTGCGTGCGTGTGATGTGACCGCAGCATACAGAAAAATCCGGGGACAGTTGTCCCCGGATTTTTTATTTCGTTCAATCGTCCCAGATCATGGTGGCAAAATAATCTTCCGGCGTTTCGGCACGGCGGATCAGGCGCGTGGAACCGTCCGGCTGCAGCAGCACCTCCGCGCAGCGGAGCTTGCCGTTGTAATTATAGCCCATGGCGAGGCCGTGGGCACCGGCGTCGTGAATGACCAGCAGATCACCGATATCGATGCGCGGCAGCATGCGGTCAACGGCGAACTTGTCATTGTTCTCGCACAGGCCGCCGACGATGTCATACTTGTGGTCGCAGGGCGCGTCCTCCTTGCCCATGACCGTGATATGATGGTAAGATCCGTACATGGCCGGGCGCATCAGGTCGCAGGCGCAGGCGTCCGTGCCGATATACTCCTTGTAGATATGCTTTTCATGGATCGTGCGCGTCACGAGATGGCCATACGGTGCGAGCATGAAGCGGCCGAGCTCCGTGTACAGCGCCACATCGCCCATGCCGGCCGGGACGAGGATCTCCTCATAAACCTTGCGCACGCCCTCGCCGATGACGGCAATGTCGTTTTCGGGCTCCTCCGGCCGGTACGGGATACCCACGCCGCCGGAGAGATTGATATAGGTGATATGGCAGCCGGTCTCCTGCTGCAGCTCCACCGCGAGCTGGAAAAGGATGCGCGCCAGCGCGGGATAGTAAGCGTTGGAGAGCGTATTGGATGCCAGAAATGCGTGGATGCCGAACTCCTCCGCACCCTTGGCCTTGAGCATGCGGAACGCCTCAGTGATCTGCGCGCGCGTCATGCCATACTTGGCGTCGCCGGGGTTATCCATGACCTGAAAACCCTCGCGCGACTCGCCGAGCGAGAACGTGCCGCCCGGATTGAAGCGGCAGCCGATCCGCTTCGGGATATAGCCAATGGTCTTTTCCAGAAAGTCCACGTGCGTGATATCGTCCAGATTGATGGTCGCGCCGAGCTTTGCCGCCAGACGGTAATCCTCGGCCGGCGTCTCGTTGGACGAGAACATGATATGCTCGCCGGCGCAGCCGATGCGCCCGGCCATCATCAGCTCTGTGAGCGACGAGCAGTCGCAGCCGCAGCCCTCCTCCTGCAGGATTTTCAGAATGGCGGGCGTGGGCGTGGCCTTCACGGCGAAATACTCCCGGTAGCCGGGATTCCACGAAAAAGCGGCTTTCAGGCGGCGGGCATTCTCGCGGATGCCCTGCTCGTCATAGAGGTGAAACGGTGTGGGATAGCGTGCGGCGATGTCCTCGAGCTGCTGCACAGTTACAAACGGCTTTTTCATTGGAATTCCTCCCTGCGAAACCTGAAATTGCACTCATTGTAGGATCCGCTCGGGGACGTGTCAAGAAGGCAGAGGCATTTTCGCCGTTCCATGCACGCACGCGGCAAAATTGCCCTCCCACTCCGTCATTTCGCCCGGGGGGGAGATGGACCTCAGATGTCCTCAAGCGTCTCCGTTTCCACCGGCTGGGCCGTATCGACGAAGCGCACCTGCAGCACCGCCTGCGGCCAGTTGACCGAGATGGCAGCCGCGCGGCCGCGCGCCTGTGCCGCTGCGTCGATCTGTGTGCACAGCTCTGCCAGCACTTCGCGCGTCAGATACCCACCGCGCCAGTGGAACACCAGCCCCGGCTGCTTTTTGCGCAGCGCCTGATCGACCCGGCGCACGGCTTCCTCCGGCTTTGTCCAGGACTGGTGCTGCAGCTTATAGTAAAACTGCCCGCCGTCCGTGCAGGCTGGGGCCGGATACAGCAGCGGCCGGTGGTCGCGAAAGATCTTTGTGTCGTCGAGATTGAAATAGTCATAGCGCAGGCCGTATTTGCTGAGGGAATTATCAAACGTGGCGTCCAGATGATAGCACTGCCCGCCGAGCTGAACGATGTTCCAGGCGTGCAGGTAGCGTTCACCATTGGCACGGTCCCGGTCGCTGACGGCGATCATGCACGGCAGGCCGAGCCCATCACACAGCAGCTTGACCGTCTTGGCCATACCCTCGCACACGCCGACGCCGTTGGTCAGCGGGCCGATGACCTCGTGCGAATACGGCTTTTCGAGCTTGTCATAGCGGACGTTTTCCACAATGAAATCATGGATCGCGCGCTCCTGCTCCACCGGCGGCAGGCTGCGCAGCGGCCGCAACAGGCGCGTCACACGCGCTTCGATTGCCTGCCGGTGCTCCCGGATGCGCTTTTTCTCAAACCGGTATTCCGGCCAGAACTCCACGAACGCCGCCTCCGGCACCGCGCAGCACGAAAAGCCCACGGCGTAAAAGATCTCCGGATGATCCAGCCGGAGCTGGAAAAAGAGCGTGCCGAGCGTTTCCATCTGCAGACGCGGGATGCGCGCCGACGGCGCAAGCGCCTGCAGGCAGGTCAGCATGCCGTGATAGGCCGCGCGTTCCTGTGGCGGGAGCTGCTGGTAATAATATTGTGGGTGCAGCTGCATGGTTCACTGCGCTCCTTTCGTCAGATCTTCCCGCGGGCTGACCTGAAACCGTTTTTTGTACGCCCGCGAGAAGGCGGAATAGTCATGATAGCCGCACTGAAAGCAGGCATCCGTCGTGCGCATCCCCTGCGCGATGAGGTCGCGCGCCACACGCAGGCGTTTGTCCGTGAGGTAGCCGTGGATGGTGAAGCCGGTCTCAGCGCGAAACATGCGCATCATATAATACTTGCTGAGGTAAAATGTATCCGCCAGCGCGTCGATGCTGACATCCTCGGTCAGGTGCGTATTGAGATATTCGAGAATGGCCGCCGTTTTCTCGTTGCAGTGCTCGGACGGGGCATAGTTCACCTCGTCGTCGTTCAGCCCGCGGCCGAGCATGACCAGCAGCTGCAGCATCTGCGCCCGCGCGAGCAGGTCATGCCCGTAGGCCGTGCTCTGTTCTTCCGCCTCGAGTGCATCCAGTGTGCGCAGCAGCGCCGCGCGCCGCCCGGCCTCCGGCCGCAGGACAAAGCTCTGCCCATCCGCGGGCAGACGGAAACAGGCATCCAGGCTGGAGTCGGCCGTGGACTGCGCACGGAGAAACTCCGGTGATATGTAGAGGATCACGCGTTCGTAACGCTGACTCGGGTCGATCTGTGCCTTGTGGATCGCCCCCTGCCGCACAAGCACCACGTCATACGGCCGCAGCGCGTGCGTGCGTCCCTCGACGATGTAGTTCCCGCGCCCGGCCAGAAAGAACACCAGCTTATGAAATTCGTGATAGTGGAACGCCGTGTCCTCCGCCAGCGCGCTGCTCAGGTGGAACAGGCGGAAATCTTCATGCAGGTATCCCCTGCGCTCATAATCGTTCTGCTGCATGGCTCGCCTCCGAACAAAGCATCTTTTGCAATGTATGATAGCATTTTTGTACAATTATTGCAACAGGGAATTGTATATACTGTCACCAAAGCGCTGCTACTACGGCGCAAACTACGCACTGGGAGTGTTGCATTTATGTCCAAGGCAAACGGTTCCAAGTCTTTCCTCAAGACTTACGGATTCCTGATCTTCATGATCTCCGGCATCGTGGCCGGCTGTCTGGTGGGCGCGTTCGCCCCGACCTTCGGCGGCAAGATCAAATTCCTGGGCACGCTGTTCATCAACATGATGTTCTGCGTGGTCGTGCCGATGGTGTTCTGCTCCATCGCCTCCGCCATCGCCAATATGAAGAGCGTCAAACGCGCCGGCAAGATCATGGGTGTGACCATCGCAACGTTCCTGGTCACTGCGGCCATCGCCGGTGTCCTGATGTACATCGTCTGCCGCATCTTCCCGCTCGTGGATGGGCACTACACCATCACGGAGGGCGAGATCGGCGATACGCTGGGCTTCGGCGACATGATCGTCAACTTCTTTACCAAGCCTGACTTTATGGAGCTGCTGAGCCGCAAGGCCATCCTGCCTCTGATCGTCGCGGCGGTACTGTTCGGCTTCGGCGTCCAGATGAACGGCGGCCCCGAGACGAAGACCGCGCAGCTGCTCGAGGATATCACGGGCTGCATCATGAAGACCGTAAAGCTCATCACCTACTACGCCCCCATCGGCTTCTTCGGCTTCTTTGCCGATCTGGTCGCCACCTACGGCCCGGAGCTCGTCGCGGACTACAGCCGCACGCTCATCATCTACTACGTCATGAGCTTCGTGTACATGTTCGTCTTCTTCCCGATCTACGCTCAGTTCGGCGGCGGCAAGGGCGGCGCAAAGATCATGTTCTCCAAGCTGTTTCGCCCGGCAGCGATGTCGTTCGGTACCTGCTCGTCTGTTGCGACCATCCCGACGAACATGGAAGTCGCGGAGGAGACCGGTATCAGCAAGGACGTCACGGACATCGTGCTGCCCATGGGCGCCACCATGCACATGGACGGCTCTGCCATGAGTGCCATCATCAAGGTCGCGTTCCTGTTCGGCGTGTTCGGACTGGACTTCACGACGGAAAAGGCCATTCTGGCCATCATCGTGGCAGTGTTCTCCTCCGTTGCCATGTCCGGTATCCCCGGCGGCGGCGGCACCGGCGAGCTGGTGGTCTGCACCATCTTCTTCCCCGACCAGCTGGCTGTTGCCTACCCGATCGCGCTGGCGATCGGCAACCTCGTCGATCCTCCGGCGACCATGGTCAACTCCGCCGGCGACTATGTCGTGTCCTTCATCGTCTCCCGCTATGTGGACGGCAAGGATTGGCTGCAGAAGGTCTTTGCAAAGAAGAAAGAGAACGAGGCAATCGAGCAGTAATCTGCCGATGTATCAAATTCCTTCCACCCGGAAACACTACGGTGTACCGGATGGGAGGAATTTTTTATGCTTGGAAAAGTCGAGATCTGCGGTGTCAACACAGCCGAGCTGAAGGTCCTGAGCAGTGACGCCTGCCGGGCACTGCTCATCCGCGCAAAGCACGGCGACACTGACGCACGCGAGCAGCTCATTGCCGGCAACCTCCGGCTGGTGCTGTCCGTGATCCAGAAATTCATCGGCCGCGGTGAGAACGTGGACGACCTGTTTCAGGTCGGCTGCATCGGCCTGATCAAGGCCATCGATCATTTTGACGCCGAAAACCACGACGTGCGTTTTTCCACCTACGGTGTGCCCATGATTTCCGGGGAAATCCGGCGCTACCTGCGCGACAACAGCCCCATCCGCGTCAGCCGCTCCACACGCGACACCGCTTACAAAGTTCTGCATGGCCGGGGCTACCCGGACGGCCTCAAGGGCAATGACATCCCCATCAGCGCGCAGATCGTCTCCCTGGCCGATGTGTACGACGCCCTGACCAGTGAGCGCTGCTACAAAGAAGCGTTCTCCCACGAGACCGCCATGCGGATGATCCTGAACGGGGAATGCGGCGCGTTCAATCCCCTTTTGTTGGAATGCCTCACCGATATCCAAGCCGAGCTCCAGGAAAAGTCGCAAAACGCCGCTGTAAATCGTTAAAATTTCACACATGCAAAAAGCAGTGACCTAGTTCGATTGAATGAACAAGGTCGCTGCTTTTGCTTTGCGGAGAAAAAATAGTCCTGTGACTGTCCCCGGTTCTAATCTTATTCCAGGAAATCCGCGATCTCCTTTGGTACCGATTCATGCGTCCCGGCGCAATTTCAAACAATGAAGTATGGTTGGCGCAGTGCGCAGAAGAAGATATTTGCGGCCTTCGTGATATACAAAATACACAAAAACTAACAGCGTTTTTATCAGCAAAACAGAAGAATATTTTGCGTCTTGCTAAGAATGCGTGAAGAGTATATAATGCTACCAGAATTTGCCGCCTGATGACAGATGCAGACGAAAATGCGAATATGCCGCATTGGACGGAATCAACGCGGAAACGCTTGCTGTCATGGC
>OHAJ01000891.1_pt1 | contig 22267 bp, 16 predicted proteins | sample 1577101 | NCBI WGS metagenome assembly OHAJ01 (sample SAMEA3541531, study PRJEB24748) | human gut metagenome | biome: human gut; feature: human-associated habitat; material: faeces | place: China | collected 2012
CATCTGCCGCACCTCGCTCGCCGTATCGGCACTTAGAATTATGCGGTATTGCCCTGAATAAAATCAAAACAAACAGGCCCGAACCTGCCTGCACCATTGCGGTGCCGGGGTTCGGGCCTGTTTGCTTGCTTGTAACTACACATTCCATGCGGCAGAGCAGCCAGGGAACGCTGCATGCCGCAAAAAGCTGAATTAGTGGATGAAGAGGCTCAGGATGCAGATGATGACGGAACCGAAAACGGGAACCAGGATGGAACCGATGGTCCAGGTCTTCAAGCTGGTCTTGATATCCATGCCGCTGAAGCTGGTAACCACGTGGAAGTAGCTATCGTTCAGGAAGGACGGGCACATGGAGGTCAGGCAGACTGCCAGGCCAGCCAGGTAGGGGTTGATGCCCAGGGTAGCCAGCATGGGGGCGATGATGGCAGAACCGGTGATCATAGCGGTGGTGCCGGAGCCCTGCGGGAAGCGCATGATGGTGCCGATGAGCAGGGGAACCAGGATGCCGGGGATGCCGATTGCCACGATGCCGTTGGCCATCATGCCGGCAGCGCCGGTAGCCTTAACGACTGCGCCCAGGGCGCCGCCGCCGGCGGTGATCATAACGATGGGGCCTGCATCGCGCAGAGCGTCGTTCATCATGCCAACAACAGTCTTGTTATCCAGGTCCTTGGCCAGCAGGAATGCGCCCAGGCACAGGGAGATGAACAGAGCGATAACGGGGTTGCCGAGGAAGGTGATGATTTCGCCAACGATGGTGGCCTTGAAAGCGGTCTGGCTGACGAGGGTGTTAGCAAGGATCAGGAAGACGGGGAGCAGCAGGATGGTGAAGGACAGGCCGGCGCTGGGCAGCTTTTCGGTGCTGAGCAGCTCGGTGAAGTCTTCGTTTTCCAGCTCTTTGCCAGCCTTGATCTTGGCGTCGATCTTATCCAGAACCTTCAGCTGAGCTTCGGTGTACTTGCTGCGGTCGATCTCGTAAGGAACGATGAACTGCGGGTACTTGTTGCCGAACCAGCGGAACAGGAACACGGAGAAGATGAACAGGGGGATGGAGAACAGCAGACCGGCGATGATAAACATGCCAAGGTCAATGTTGATGCCTTCGTTCTGGAAGGTGCTGACAACAGCCAGAGGGCCGGGGGTGGGGGGAACCATGAAGTGGGTGATATACAGGCCCATGCCCAGGATGCCACCCAGACCGACCATGGATTTCTTGGTCAGACGGGAGAACTCTTTTGCCAGGGAGGACAGGATGACGAAGCCGGAGTCACAGAAGACCGGGATGGAAACAACAAAGCCGGTCAGGCCCAGAACAACGTCTGCGCGCTTAACGCCGACAAGCTTCAGAATGGTGATAGCCATACGCTTGGCAGCGCCGCTTTTTTCCAAAAAGATACCCATGATGCAGCCGAAGCCGATGACGATACCAATGCTTGTCATGGTACCGCCAAAGCCGCCGGTCACGGTGCTGATGGCAACGCTTAACAGGTTGCCGCCTTCATTGCCGGTGCCAACCAGCAGGTAGTTGCCGGAAAGAACAGCGATCAGGATAGCAGAAATAATCAGGGATGGGAACGCGTGCATTCTAGTGCAGATAACCAGAACCATCATGACGACAACGCCGATCAACATGGCTATGACTGGATTCATAAAAACATCTCCTTGCTTTTAACGTTTACTTTTTTCATGGGTGCATCGGGTGCACCTTCAACAGACTCTCCGGAAGGAACGGAATGTGTAGAAGAGTTACAAAAGAAGAATCAGATCACAGGGCCGAGGCAATGGATATCAATGGCGCTGAAATACTGGATGGCTTCGTTCTTGGTCATTTCGCCGCTCAGTACGCGCAGCAGCTTGGCAAAGGCTTCCTCGCCAACCTGCTCAATGGTCTTATCGCCGGTAATGATCAGACCGGCGTTCAGGTCCATATCATTTTCCATGCGCTGGTAGGTATTGGGGTTGCCGCAGATCTTGATGACCGGCATGCTGGGGAAGCCCTGCGGGGCACCGCGGCCGGTAGAGAACATCATGAACTGGGCGCCCGTGGCAGCCATGCCGGTCAAAATCTCAGGCTCACGGCCCGGCGTATCCTTGATCCACAGGCCTTTCTGGTCGGTAACATGCTGCGGGTATTCCAGCACGCCCTGGATGGGGCGGGTGCCGCTCTTGACGATGGCACCAAGGCTCTTTTCCTCAATACTGGAAAGACCGCCGGCGATGTTGCCCGGTGTGGGCTGGCCTTTGCGCATATCGCAGCCAATGCTCTTGGCGCGGTTTTCCATGTTGGTTACGATCTCATAGATCTTATCGGCCACTTCTTTGTTTACGGCACGGCGGGCCAGCAGGTGCTCACCGCCCAGGAACTCGGTCGTTTCGCCAAAGATAACGGTAGCGCCCAGATCGACCAGCTTGTCGGCTACATAGCCGATAACACAGTTGGAAGCCATGCCGCTGGTGGTATCGGAAGCACCGCACTTGATGGCCATAACGATCTTGGAAACATCCACCGGCTGGCGCTGCAGGCCGGAAATTTCAATGACAAGCTTGCGGGCAATATCGGTGCCCAGCTGGATCGCCTTGCTGACGCCGCCCAGCTCCTGAATGTGGATGATCTCCACATGCTTGCCGGTAGCGCTCAGCTCTTTATACATGCGCTCGTGGTCGGTGCCTTCACAGCCAAGGCTTACGATCAGGATAGCGCCAACGTTGGGGCTCATGCCCAGGCTGATCAGCGTATCGGTCACGCGCTCCAGATCAGGGGGCATCTGGCAGCAGCCCTGATGGTGCAGATATGTAATGGTACCCTGTACCTGGTGGCAGATGGCGTTGGCAACATCGTTGGCACAGGTAACGCTGGGGATGACGGCAACATAGTTGCGCGCGCCAACTTTGCCGTCCGGGCGCACATAACCCATAAATTCCATAGCAGTTTACCCTCCTTACTTGCCTTCCTTGGCCCAGTCACCGCGGCCGCGCATGCTGTCCAGGTTGTGAACATGCACGTACTCGCCTTTTTTGATGTCCTTGGTGGCAATGCCGATCTCTTCGCCATATTTGTTGATCAGTTCGCCCTTTTTGATGTCCCGCACAGCAATTTTGTGGCCATAGGGAACATCGCCAATCACGGTAACGGTTTCAGCGTTGCCTTTTTTGTCGCGGATCTCAACTTCGGTACCATCGGTAATGCCATTGGCAAAAATGGTGGCGACGTTATCTTTATCGTTGACTTTCAGCGCCAGCTTTATTTCCATTACGCTCACTCTCCTTTTGCGTTTTTTCTATTGGTTCCGGTTTTGCCGGTTATTCCTTAACAGCAAGCACGCTGACGCCATCGGGGATGACAACAACGCTTGCATCGCGGCCCTTCATCTGGTAGGCAATCTCCAAGGCTTCATCCGGAGTGGAAGCGGGGATCATGTTGGCCTTGCGCACTTCCTCCGGCTTGAGGTAGGTGGTGACGAGGATGACGGGGTGTTTTTTCAGGATGCGGGCATAAATCTGCGGGCACCACTGTTCGGGAATGGTCTCCTTGGGCGGGATCTTGGAAAGATAACCGTCGATCTCGTCCACGGTGCCCATCGTGATGAGCTTTTCAAAGTGGGTGCCGCCCATGCCGTCGGCACAGCTGCAGCACATGATAATGACACCATCCTCACCCGCACAGGCTTCCGCCGTGGCAACGGCCTTGGGGCTCTGGTACAGGTTCTGGTCCAGCGGGTAGCCGCCGTTGCTGGTGACCACGATATCGCCGGTAATGCTGGGGCACTGGCTCCATTTGCGGATAAAGGCAACGCCTTCGGCGTGGGCCTTTTCCAGGTCGCCTGCCCAGGCGGCGATGATTTTTTTCTGGCCGTCCAGCGCTACATTGAAGATGAACTGAACATTGACCATCTTGGCAGCGGCCAGCATATCCTCATGGATGGGGTTGTGCTCCAGCACGCCGGTGTTGGCATACGGGCTGGAAATGGCCTTGTAGCTGTGGTTTTCGTTGACGGTCTCCTGGGAGCAGATGCCAGGCAGGATGCTCTTGCGGCCGCCGGAGAAGCCGGCGAAGAAGTGTGGCTCAATAAAGCCCTCAGTCACCAGCAGGTCACATTCAGCGGCCAGTTTGTTGACGTTGAAGTCTGCACCGGAGGGCAGAACGCCCATGTGGATGAACTGATCCGGGTCAAATGCGTTGTTGATGGCGATTTTCTCATGATCCACGATGGCATCGCCAAACATGCGGCGCTGCTCTTCCTCGGTGGTGGGGCGGTGCAGGCCGGTGGCAATCAGGATGGTGATATCGGCGTCCGGGTTGCCCTGGCGGATCTCATCCAGCAGGATGGGCAGGGTGATCTTGCTGGGGACGGCGCGGGTGTGGTCACTGGTGACCAGCACAACTTTCTGTTTGCCCTTGGCCAGGTCACGCAGGCGCGGGGAGGCAATGGGATGCTCCAATGCCTCATGAACCAGTTCTACTTCCGTTTTGTCGGCCTTGTATTCGTGCATTTTTGCGGTGACAACAGCTTTCAGGTTGGCTTCGTCAACATGCAGGTCCAAGGTGGAAGTATAGTAAGGAATCGAGATGGTTTTCATACAAATGCCTCCTTGGTTGTGGGTGCTCTATGTTTCAAATCACAAATATGGATTGTATACATCATACGTCTGATACTATGATGATAGCCTTGAAATTGGATAAAGTCAATAGTTTGAGCTAAAATAGTAAAAAAAAACATGCAAATTTGTACAATGCAACAGGAAAATGATTCACAGAATGTTCAAAAACACAATAAAACAATTCCTATATGTGACTATGCAGGAGAAAGCAAATGCAATAAACATACTTGGTAAGTATGTTTATTGCGCTGGGGGCAGTATAGCACGGAATAGTGGGGCTGTCAATAAAAAATTAACAATTCAGGGAGAATGTGTTAAAAAACAGCGGGGAAAGGAGCAAAAAAATCAGGCGCAGACCCGGATGTGGCATCGGGGGTGCGCCTGATAGGAAAGTTACGTGGAATAATTTATATAGGCTGTTGATGGTGAAACAATAAACATGCATCCCACCCGTAGGGGCGCACAATGTGTGCACGTTACCTTGCGGAGGATGATGGGGTGAAATAGAGGGCAAAGCCCGTCCGGGACGATGCGAGCATCGTCCCCTACAAATGATTTGCAGAGTTTATCACCATCGGCAAGGTTTCTCCACGGCACGATGGAAACATCACGCCCGGACCAGAGCGACCGAGACATCGTTGACGTTGGTGCCGGTGGGACCGGTGATAATCAGGCCATTGCATTTTTGCAGGGCATGGTAGGCATCATTATCAGCCAGCGTGGCAAAGATATCGCAGCCCTGGGCTTTCAGCGCGGCCTGGGTGGTGCTGTCCACAAAGCCGCCAGCGGCATCGGTGGGGCCGTCGGTGCCATCAGAGCCAACGGAGAACACCGCGCAGCCATCCAGCCCGGCGATACCGGGAGCGGCGGCAAGGGCGAGCTCCTGATTGCGGCCGCCTTTACCGTGGCCAGTCAGATGCACCACTGTTTCGCCACCTGCAATCAGGGCAATACGGCGGCCCGCGGTGCGCTGGTAGCGCACCATGTTGGCCAGGAACACACCGGCTTCCCGGGCTTCGCAGCTCAGGCAGTCGGTCAAAATCAGCGGCTCATAGCCAAGGGTGCGGGCGGTGGCAGCGGCGGCGGCGCACAGCTGGCGCACGCTGCCGGTAATCTGGGTTTCTACGTTGTCCAGCGCTTTGGGCGTTTCCTGCTCCAGCAGGGCCAGCATCTGCTCCGTCATGGGCAGGTGGTATTTCTGCACGATCTCCTTGGCCTGTGCGCAGGTAGAACTATCCGGGTAAGCGGGGCCGGAGGCAATCATATCCAGCGGATCGCCAAGAATATCCGAAAGCACGATGGAAACCACATGGGCCGGGGCACACAGCTGGGCAAAACGGCCGCCCTTTACGCCGGAAAAGCGCTTGCGGAGGGTGTTGATCTCTACAATATCCGCCCCGCAGACGAGCAGGTTGTGGGTGAGTTCTTCCAGATCTGCGGCGGGGATGAGCGGCTTTTCAAACAAAGCGGAACCGCCGCCGGAAAGCAGGAACAGCACGGTGTCCTGTGCGGTCAGCCCGCTGACGAGGTCCAGCGCCTGCTGGGTGGCGGTAAAGCTGTTCTCGTCCGGGATGGGGTGCCCGGCTTCCCGGATGGTAAAGTTGGCGATGGGGCCTTTGCTGTGGTCGTACTTGGTAATGACAATACCGGTATCAATGCGGGAACCCAGAATGCGGCTGGCGGCGTTGGCCATCTGCCAGGCACCCTTGCCGGCGGCAACCAGCACAACGCGCCCGGAACCGAAATCGCGTCCTTCCAGCGCTTTGCGGACGGCCTCGTCCGGCTGGGCGGCGGTGATGGCGGCCTGAATGATGGCGTCAGCGTCTTGGCGGAGTTTAGACATAGGGATCACACTCTTTTCTGTTTTGTTTGTTGGTTCTTTAATTTCTGTTATAACATGCAAATCAATCATTCAGCAATCGGCAGAACGTACAGAATTGGCGGCAAAATTTTGGCGGCACGGGGATGCCCGCACCGCCAAAAAACAGAATTTTGAGGTTTTACAGGTCGCGGCCCAGCTTGATGCCGGTCAGGTGCTCGTAATACTGGGCAATGGCGCTGTGATCCGCCTGGCCCTTGCCATTGCTGTGCAGCCACTGCAAAATTTCCTGCACTTCGGCGGTCATCGGCACCGGGGCACCCACGGTGTGGGCGCAGTCCAGGGCGTTGTTCAGGTCCTTGATGTGCAGGTCAACCTTGAAGCCGGGCTTATCGTTGCCCTCAATCATCATGGGGGCTTTGGCGTTCATGACGGTGGAACCAGCCAGGCCGCCCTTGATGGCCTGGAACACCAGGTCGGGATCCACACCGGCTTTCTGGGCCAGGGTCAGGGCTTCGGCCACAGCCTGGATGTTGGCCGCCACGATGATCTGGTTGGCCAGCTTGGTGGTGTTGCCTGCGCCGATGCTGCCGCACCGCACGGCGGAAGAACCCATGGCCAGCAGGACCGGTTTGAAGGTGTTGAAGACCTCTTCCTCGCCGCCGACCATGAAGGAAAGGGTGCCGTCAATCGCCTTGGGTTCGCCGCCGGAAACGGGGGCGTCCAGCATCTGGATGCCGTGGGAGGCAAGCTCGGCGGCGATCTCCTTGCTGGCGATGGGGTTCAGGGAGGTCATATCAATAAAGGTGGAGCCGGGCTGCATGTGGGCGGCAACGCCGTTTGCACCCAGCATGACCTGTTTGACCTGCGGGGCGTTGGGCAGCATGGTCAGCACAAGGTCACAGGTGGCCGCGTAGCCATGAAAGGAGTCCACCTCGTAATAGAACTCTCCGCGGTTCAGCGGCGCTTCCGTCCGCATCATGGTCACGATCCCGCTGCCGGTGCGCTTGACACGGGCCTCCCGCCGGACCCAGCTCCGAAAGAAGGCCGCCTCCGTCCGAACGCCGGCGATCCGCTCCATGGCCCGGACGCTCACGGGGCGGACGCGCTCGATGTCCACCCCAACCGGCGTGTCCGCTAAAGCGGCGGCTGCGGCCCCAGCCGTGTGACTGAGGCTGAAATGGGTATCCGGATGGTCCGGGAAAAAGGGTTTTCCCAGTTCATCGACCCCGATCCGGGGAAGATCCCGCCAGCCGCGCTGCTCCCACAGCGCCATCCGCAGCAGAAGATAGGCGCACAGCACCTCCTGGTGCTTTTCCTTCGGCAATTTTTCCAGCCGCTCCCGCCGCGCGTCCGGCAGAAGGGCCATCATATCTCCGTATTCCTGTTCCGTCAGCGGCCGTTCCATTCTGGCCAGCCATACCTGGATCGGCATATTTCCCCTCCATATTCGCCTGTTTTTCCATTTTTCTTTATTTTACAGCCGGATTTTCCCCATGTAAAGGCACACGGATAAAAAAATTAAATTTTTATTTTAAAAAAAGAGGAAATTCGCCTTTTGCGGGGTATAACTTAACGTGACCATTTAATTCGTGAAAGGAGGACCGGCCGTGGCATTTCCCCAGAGCTTTATGGACGAGCTGACCGCCCGCAGTGATATTGTGGACGTGGTAGGCAGTTACGTACAGCTGACCCGCAAGGGCAGCAACCTGTTCGGCCTGTGCCCCTTCCACAGTGAAAAGACCGGCTCCTTCTCCGTCTCGCCGGACAAGCAGATCTATTACTGCTTCGGCTGCAAAAAGGGCGGCGGCGTTGTCAACTTCATCATGGACATTGAAAACCTCCCCTTCCCGGATGCTGTCCGGTTTCTGGCCAAGCGGGCCGGGATGGAGGTCCCGGAGGAGGAAGGCGACCGGGAAGCCGGACGCAGGCGGCAGCGTCTGCTGGATCTGAACCGGGATGCCGCCAGATTTTACTACCAGCTTCTTCAGCAGCCGGAGGGTCGGGCCGTTCAGGACTATCTGGACCGACGGCAGATCAAAAAATCCACCGCCGTCAGATTCGGCATGGGCGCCTCGTTGGACGCCTGGGACGTACTGCTCACCGCCATGACCAAAAAGGGCTATACCAAATCTGAGCTGCTGGACGCCGGGTTGGTGGTCCAGAACAAAAATGGCGGCCTTTATGATAAATTCCGCAACCGGCTCATGCTGCCGGTGATCGACACCCGGGGCGATGTGGTGGCCTTTGGCAGCCGGGTGCTGGACAAGTCCGAGCCAAAATACATGAACTCTTCAGAAACGCCGGTATACTCCAAGCGCCGGGTGCTGTACGGTTTGAATCTGGCAAAGAAGTCCAAGCGCCCCAACATCATTCTCTGCGAGGGCAACCTGGACATCGTCACGCTGCATCAGGCGGGCTTCGACAATTCCGTGGCCTCCATGGGAACGGCGCTGACGGTGGAGCAGACCCGGCTTCTCAGCCGTTTCACCAAGGAATTGGTCCTCTGCTATGACAACGATAACGCCGGCAAGATCGCCACGGAGCGGGCCTTGCAGATCCTGAACGGCTCCGAGTTCAGCGTCAAGGTACTTCAGCTTCCCCGCCGTCTGGTGGACGGTGAATACATCAAGCAGGACGCCGACGATTTCATCAAGCTTCAAGGACCGGACGCCTTCGAGCGTCTGCTCAACGGCAGCGAGAACGGCGTGGAATTCCGCATGGCTCAGATCGCCGGAAAATATGATCTCAAGGATGACGAAGCCCGCATCGCCTACTGCGGAGAGGTCAGTGAGCTGCTGGCCTCCCTCCCCGGTGCCGTGGAGCGGGAGATCTATACCGGGCGGGCCGCCGAGGCCGCTGGGATCACGGCGGAGGCCATGAAGCTGGAGGTTCAACGGTCCTTCAAGCGCCGGATCGCCCGGGAAAAGCGGGCGGAGCTGCGGAAGGATCTGAATCCTGCAATGGCCTTGCAGCCCAAGGAGCGATCCCTGCGATTTGAAAATATGCGTTCCGCAGAAGCGGAAAAAGGCATTCTCCGTCTTTTGCTGACGGATGACACCCTGTTTTCCGACACTATCCCCATCCCGCCGGAGCGGTTCTCCTCCCCCCTATTGAGCCGGGCTTACCAACGGCTGTGGGAGGTCCATGCCGCCGGAAGCCGGCCCATGATCTCATCTCTGGGAGAGGAATTTTCCCGGGAGGAGATCGATTGTCTCACCGCCGTCTGTCAGGAGCCTGTATCCGCACAGCACGCGCAGCAGGCTTTGACGGATTACATAAATGTGATCAACAGTGAAGCGGATAAGCGAACGGCACAGGATGATCCTCTGCTGGCCGCTGTGGAAAAATTCAAGAACAAAAAGAGAGGAAAGCAACATGTCTAAACGTGATTTGAGCCCTGATAGTCTGGAGGCGCAGGCCGACGCTCTGCTGGCCGCTGCCGACAGCATGGATATTCCGGATGAAATCCCGATGCCGGGAAAGAGCAGCCGTTCCGGTAAGGCCGCAAAGGCCGCCCGTCCTGAAGCAGACCATATCATGACGGATGAAGAGGCCAAAAAGGCCGGCATCGTCCGTCTGGACGATAAGCAGGTCGCTGCCCTCCCCGCCGCCAGCTGGCTGATGGGGCAGGAAAAGCTGCGGGAGCTGCTGGCCCGCGGCAAGAAGAAAGGCAAGCTGGACTCCGGCGAGCTAATGGAAGCCGTGGACGATCTGAATCTGGAAAGCGATCAGATGGATCAGCTTTACGATTCTCTGGAAGCGCTGAACATCGACATCGGCACGGAGGAGGACCTCCTCCCCGAGCTGCCCGACGATGAGCCTGCCGCCGAGGATCAATTAGCGGACGAATTCTACAAGCGTTCTCAGAATTATCGCAATGTGTTCAATCCGGCGTCAAGCTTCATGCAGCCGATAGATGATAAAGGAGTATTCCAACCTAATTTCAGCCCGGATGACTACACTGCCCATATTTGTGAAAGTAACGGTTGGCAGTACTTTTGGTCTGTACAGCAGGATATTAAGGGGCTAATTGCCTTGACTGGTGGTAAGGATCGTTTTACGGAAAAGTTGGATAGTATGTTTACTTATATCCCGGCTGGTAATGCAGATTTGCCTCTTTTCAGTACAGGTATGATTGGCCAGTATGCTCATGGTAATGAGCCTAGCCATCATGTGATTTATTTGTATAATAAGGTACGTCAGCCTTGGAAAACTCAGAAGTATGCGGCGCAGGTCATGCATGACCTTTATTTCAATGCACCTGCCGGACTGTGTGGAAATGAGGATTGTGGACAGATGTCTGCCTGGTATGTATTCAGTGCTATGGGATTTTATCCTGTCAATCCGGTAAGTGGTGAATATGAGATTGGTACGCCGTTGTTCCCCGAGATACAGATGCATCTGGATAATGGAAAAACGTTCACAGTACTGGCCCCTGGAGTAAGTCGTGAAAATATCTATATCCAGTCGGTGAAAGTAAATGGGCAACCATACGATAAGAGCTATATCACACACCGGCAAATAATGGATGGTGCTACTGTAGAATTTGAAATGGGTCCGGAACCGGGAAATATTTGGTATAGATAGATAATAATTGGTTCAACTTATTAAGAATTGTAATTGTACAGGAGGTGAGTTAAAAGTAATATTTGTTATCGTTTTGCTGTAGAGGCGGTTTGAATCTGCCTGAAAATTGTATGATGAGCGGAAGCTTTCTGCCCCTACAGTGGATGATTGGATCGTTATTTGGAACATTGGCTCTCTCCTTCATACAAAGGTGAATTATATAATATGAACGAGGAACTTGATGACACCTATAAGGCCGTCTTTCGTCAATGCTATCCTAAGCTGTTGTTCTATGCGACACGGCTGGTCGGTACCGAAGAAGCCGAAGATGTAGTGCAGGATGTTTTTGTGGAGTTGTGGAGGCGGAGAGATTCAGTCGTCATAGGAGAGCAGATTTTAGCTTTCCTTTATCGTTCTGTATATACCAAGGCTATAAATTTATTGAAGCATCAGGTTATAGAGAATAACTACAGTGCGGCAATGATAGAAATCTATGAACGAAAATTGCAATATTACCAGCCGGATCATGCCGAAGTCATTAAAAAGATAGAGAATCAGGAATTGCGTCAGGAAATTTTTGGAGCGATTAATGAATTGCCGGATAAATGTAAGGAGGTGTTTAAACTGAGCTATCTTCATGATATGAAAAACAAGGAAATCGCTGATACTCTTGGCATTTCTTTACGTACCGTAGAGGCACATATGTATAAGGCCTTGAAATTTTTGCGCGAACGTCTCAGCCATTTATTATTGTCATTGATTATATTTTCAGCAAAACTGCTAAGTGTTTTTACAAGTTGAATTGTTTACTATATGAATAGGGAAAAAGATGAGTAAACTTAACGAAGATATTATTATCAGGTATTTGGAAAACCGATGCTCGGAGGAGGATTTTGTTCTTATCAATGAATGGATGAAAGAATCTGATGAGAATGCCGGAGAGCTGTTCCGTATGGAGGAGATTTATCAGTTAGGTAAATTCCCCTTTGAGGAGGAGAATCTGGTAGCGAGGGCAGAGCGCAGGTTGGGTAGAAGATTGGAACAGGAAAATCAGAAGAAACAAGAGGTGTTCAAGCTTAGAAGTGTGTTGCGTTATGCAGCTGCTATAGTGGGCGTGATGGTGCTGGCTGCGGGATTAGCCTATTGGTTCCGGAATAAAGCGGAGGAATTGGTGGTAGCATCGGCTGCTCATGGACAAGTGCGTGAGATGTTGTTGCCTGACGGGACAAAAGTATGGTTGAACCAGTCGTCTGTTTTAAAATATCCGCGTGCTTTTGAAGGAAAGGAACGTCATGTATATCTGGATGGAGAAGCTTATTTTGAAGTAGCACGTAATCATGAGAAACCTTTCATGGTAAAAAGCCCGGCAATGGATGTCAGGGTCTTGGGAACCTCTTTCAATATAAAATGTCGTCCGGATAACAGTTTTGCGGAAACAACCTTGATAGAGGGTGAAGTTGAGGTAAAAGATAAATCGGACAAAGGAAGAATTACTTTGTTGCCGGGACAAAAAGCCGTTTTAAACAGGGTAACAGGGCGGATGCAAGTAAAACAGGTCGATCCCAAGATGGAGATAGTCTGGCATAATGACTTGATTCCATTTGAAAAGTCATCTATTTTCCAGATTGCGGCAGCATTGGAACGGTTCTATGGAGTGAAGATAATCCTTTCACCGGATGTAGACAGTACTAATACTTATTCAGGTGTACTGAAAAAGAAAGATAATATAGAGTCTGTGCTGAATTCTTTGCGTAACTCTATTCCTTTCAATTATAAGAAAGTAGATGATAACAATATATTTATCTCATCGGAAACAAAATAATTTTTAAATAAAGATCTATGAAAATCAACATGCTCTTAAGCGGCTGTCTTCTAGGGTTATTGTGTTTCACTGCATGTGATTCTGAGGGCAATGAAATGAATGATTACACCCATTATGTCAATCCTTTTATTGGTACAGGAGGCCATGGGCATACTCATCCGGGTGCTATGGTTCCTCATGGCATGATACAGCCGGGGCCGGATACTCGTATTGACGGTTGGGATTCCTGTTCCGGATATTATTATGAAGATACTACGATCAATGGTTTTGCCCATACACGTCTTAGTGGTACAGGGTGTGCGGATTTCGGAGATTTCCTGTTGATGCCGACTGTAGGTGTGCAGCGTACTGATTTCTTGGGAACAGAAAGCCAGAAGCGTCCTTTCGCATCGGCTTTTTCTCATGAAAAGGAATATGCCGAACCGGGATATTATTCTGTTTATCTGGATACATACGGGGTAAAAGCCGAACTGACTTCGACAGAGCGTGCGGCAATGCATCGGTATACTTTTCCGGAAAGTAAGGAGTCTGGATTTATCTTGGATATGGACTATAATATTCAGCAACAAATCAATCAGGTAATGGAAGTGGAGGCAGTGAATGATACTGTGTTGCGGGGGCGCAAACGCAGTGCCTATTGGGCATACCGGCAGGATCTTTATTTTTATGCCGTATTTTCCAAACCCTTTACGTATACCTTGTACACGGATACTGTTCAGGAAAATGACAAACAGATTCCTGTATGTAAAATGCTTTTGCATTTTGAAACGGCGAAAGATGAACAAGTGCTGGCTAAGTTCTCTATCTCTTCTGTTGATGCGGAAGGTGCTTATAAGAACCTCCAGGCTGAGATGCCCGGTTGGAATTTTGATGGAGTGCGTGCCGATGCTAAGAAGAAATGGAATGAATGCTTGTCGAAGATTGCAGTCAAAACCAATGATGAAGACCAGCGTGCCATTTTCTATACGGCTATGTATCATGCTTTCCTAAGTCCCAATCTGTTTACAGATGTAGACGGGCGTTACTTGGGAATGGATTTGAAAGTGCATACCACCGACATGAAACATCCGGTTTATACCATTTTCTCTTTGTGGGATACTTTCCGTGCGTTACATCCGTTACTGACTATTGTCGATCCTCAGTTGAATACGGAGTTTATCCGTTCATTGATAAAGAAGCATCAGGAAGGTGGTATCTTTCCGAAATGGGACTGTGTGTCCAATTATACCGGGACTATGGTGGGATATCATGCGGCTTCGTTGGTAACCGATTCTTATGTGAAGGGATACCGCGATTTTGATGTGCAGGAAGCTTACAAGGCATGTCTGCGTGCAGCGGAATATGACACTACCGGTATTGTAGCTCCCGATTGGCTGATTCCATATGTTATGCCCAAAGCACGTTATTATAAGAATACTCTTGGCTATATTCCATGTGACCGTGAGAATGAATCGGTGGCGAAAGCATTGGAGTATGCGTATGATGACTGGTGTATCTCCGTGCTGGCAGACAGCTTGGGAGATACTGAAACCAAGGAGAAGTATGCCCGTTTTGCAGATGCTTACGAATTTTATTTTGATCCTGCCACCCGTTTCATGCGTGGATTGGATAGTAAAGGTGAATGGCGTACTCCGTTCAATCCCCGTTCTTCCAATCACCGTAATGATGATTATTGCGAGGGTACTGCATGGCAATGGACTTGGTTTGTTCCGCATGATATCCCGGGACTGGTGAATTTGATGGGTGGGGAGGATGCTTTCGTAGGAAAGCTGGACTCCTTGTTTACGGTTTCTTCCCAGTTGGAAGGGGAGGCTACCTCTGCTGATATCACAGGACTGATAGGCCAGTATGCGCATGGCAATGAGCCTAGTCATCACATTACTCATATGTATAACTATGTAAACCGTCCATGGCGTACTCAGGAATTGGTTGACAGTGTGCTGTATAACCAGTATTTCAATGCTCCTGACGGCTTGTCGGGTAATGAAGATTGCGGTCAGATGTCTGCCTGGTATATTTTGAATTCCATGGGCTTCTATCAGGTATGTCCCGGTAAGCCGGTTTATTCTATCGGACGTCCGTTGTTTGAGGAGGTGACGATTAATTTACCCGACCGCAAGACTTTCGTTATCCGTACCCACAATAATTCGAAGACCAATAAGTATATTGAGTCGGTTTTGTTGAACGGAAAACCGCTGGATGTTCCTTTCTTTACCCATGATGATCTGGTACGTGGAGGAACGATGGAGATTACCATGAGTCCCGTACCGACGGAATGGGGAAAACAGGTGAAGAATTAAAAGTATAACTTAACCCAAATAGCAATATCATGAAAAAACTATTTCTATCAGTTGTAGCGCTGTGTGTCACGTTGTTTGTACAGGCAAAGGATTATGCAGACTATGTGAGTCCGTTGGTAGGTACACAGTCTTCCTTTGAACTCTCTACAGGAAATACTTATCCTGCCATATCCCGCCCGTGGGGTATGAATTTCTGGACTCCCCAGACAGGAAAGATGGGGGACGGATGGCAGTATGTTTATACGGCTAATAAAATCCGTGGTTTCAAACAAACCCATCAGCCCAGTCCGTGGATTAATGACTATGGTCAATTTTCCATCATGCCCGTAACAGGAAAACCGGAATTTGAAGAGGACAAGCGTGCAAGCTGGTTCTCTCATAAAGCTGAAATTGCAAAACCTTATTATTATAAGGTTTATTTGGCAGAACATGATGTCGTAACCGAAATGGTTCCTACAGAGCGTGCCGTAATGTTCCGTTTCACTTTTCCTGAGAATGATTCATATGTAGTGGTGGATGCTTTTGATCGTGGTTCGTCTGTCAAGGTGATTCCCGGAGAAAACAAAATCGTGGGCTATACTACCCGTAACAGTGGTGGTGTTCCTGCCAACTTCAAGAATTATTTCGTTATTGAGTTTGATAAGCCGTTTACTTATGAGGCTACGTTCTCTAATGATGTACAGCCTGAAAAACCGGATGGCAGTGTTCCTGTAACCTTGAAAGAAGGTAAACTGGAGCAGACTGATTTCCATACCGGAGCCGTTATCGGTTTCAAGACAAAGAAAGGTGAAGTAGTTCATGCCCGTGTGGCCTCTTCATTCATCAGTCCTGAACAAGCAATTCGGAACCTGAAGGAATTGGGTGGTGACAGTTTTGAAGTATTGGTACAGAAAGGTAAAGAGGCTTGGAATGAGGCCTTAGGTAAAGTAGAGGTGGAAGGTGGAACATTGGATCAATACCGCACTTTCTATTCCTGCTTGTACCGTTCCTTGTTGTTTCCGCGTAAATTCTATGAACTGGATGCCAACGGACAACCTGTTCATTACAGTCCTTACAATGGCGAAACGCTGCCGGGATATATGTATACGGATACAGGTTTCTGGGATACATTCCGTTGCTTGTTCCCTTTCTTGAACCTGATGTATCCTTCGGTAAATAAGGAGATACAGGAAGGTTTGGTTAATACTTATAAGGAAAGCGGTTTCTTCCCCGAATGGGCCAGCCCCGGTCATCGTGGTTGCATGGTCGGCAATAATTCAGCTTCTATCTTGGTCGATGCTTATCTGAAAGGAGTACGTGTGGAAGATGTGGAAACATTATACAAAGGACTGATTCATGGAACGGAAGCCGTACATCCTGAAGTTTCTTCTACCGGACGTCTGGGATATGAATATTATAACAAGCTGGGCTATGTGCCTTGTGATGTGAAGATTCATGAGAATGCAGCCCGTACATTGGAATATGCATACGATGACTGGTGTATTTATCAGCTGGCGAAAGAGTTGAAGCGTCCGAAGAAGGAAATCGCACTTTTTGCCAAACGTGCCATGAACTATAAGAACCTGTTTGATTCGGAAAGTAAATTGATGCGTGGCAAGCAGAAGGACGGCAAGTTCGCTCCTGAATTCTCGCCGTTGAAATGGGGAGGTGACTTTACGGAAGGAAACAGCTGGCATTATTCCTGGTCTGTATTCCATGACCCTCAGGGATTGATTGATTTGATGGGAGGTAAGGAAATGTTCGTTACCATGCTTGATTCTGTCTTTTCGGTTCCCCCCATCTTTGATGATAGCTATTACGGACAGGTAATTCATGAGATTCGTGAAATGACAGTCATGAACATGGGTAACTATGCACATGGAAACCAGCCCATCCAGCACATGATTTATCTGTATGACTATGCAGGCCAGCCTTGGAAAGCGCAATATTGGTTGCGTGAGGTGATGAACCGTATGTATACAGCCGGTCCGGACGGATATTGCGGTGATGAAGACAATGGTCAGACTTCGGCATGGTATGTATTCTCCGCATTAGGGTTCTATCCGGTATGTCCCGGTACGGATGAGTATATTCTGGGTGCTCCGTTGTTCAAGAAGGCGACACTTCATTTTGAAAACGGAAAGAACTTGGTAATAACCGCATCGGATAACAGCGATACCAACCGATATGTAGATGAAATGCGTGTAAACGGTACTGTTTATACCAAGAATTATTTGAAGCATAACGAATTGTTACAAGGCGGTACTATTGACTTCAAGATGACCGACCGTCCGAATATGCAGCGTGGAACACAAGAAAGTGATTTGCCTTATTCATTTTCAAAAGACGAAAAAGTAAAATAAAAGTTTCACCATGCACTTCTCTCTTGTAAAGAGAGGTTGGAGGGGGATGTTCTCTTTTGGCAGCATTGCAAGAGTACATCCCCTTTTTCTTTTTAAGTATTTCTTCTATACGTCAAAGTCCGATGATATTACTACTTTTGCCTTTCCTCTGCTTTTTTCTGGAAAATTTAGAAAAAAGAACAAGATGGAGTAAGTGTTTTCTTTTAGCTGCCTGTTTTTTATTCTCGAAAGGGGAATGAGAACCCCCTTCACTGGAGAAAAACAAGTCAGTGTTAACGAATTTATAAATTATGAAAGGCAATCAATTAATGAGAAAGCCCAAATTACTCAGGGCGCTTTTGATTCTTTTGTTTGTGGCTGCACCCATACAATGGACCCGCGCGCAAATCGTTCTTTCAACTCCCAAGACAACGCTTGGAGCAGTGATCAAGAACATTAAATCACAGTCTAACTATCAGTTTTTCTATGATGACAAGCTGGCTGAAATGCCGGTGAATGCCATTGATGTGAAGAACGGTTCATTACAGTCTGTACTTGATGCGGCTTTGCAAGGCAAAGGAATTACGTATAAGATAGAGGATAACATTGTCTATCTTTCAGCATCCGGAGAGCCTCAGACACCTCAACAGACAGGACAGGAACATACAGTGACCGGAACAGTGGTTGATGCGACAGGCGAAGCCTTGATTGGTGTAAACGTACAAGTGAAAGGAAATCCCACAGCCGGTACGATTACAGACTTTGAAGGTAACTATTCTTTGTCCGTTCCCGGAAATGGTGAGATTGTGTTCTCATACATTGGTTACCGTTCGGAAACATTGAAGCCCGATGGCAAGAATGTACTGAATGTAACCATGCAGGAAGATACACAGCAGATTGGCGAAGTGGTGGTAACCGCTTTGGGGATCAAACGTGAGAAGAAAATGTTGGGTTATGCGGTTCAGGAACTGAAGAGCGATGAACTGAACAAGACAGGTGACCCCTCGGTAACCAGTGCCTTGCAGGGCAAGGTGGCAGGCCTTCAGATGAATACCTCGGCTACCGGTCTGGGCGGCTCTACGAAGATTACCATCCGTGGAAACTCTTCTCTGACAGACAATAACCAGCCGTTGTGGATTGTGGATGGCGTTCCTTTCAGCGACACTAGCACTTCAAGCGCATCCCGCTATGATGGTGTGGACCGTGGTAGCGCTTCCATGGACATTAATCCGGATGATATCGAGAGTATTTCTGTTTTGAAGGGTCCGAATGCGGCTGCTCTTTACGGTTCACGTGCAGGTAATGGCGTTATCTTGATTACGACAAAGAAAGGCAGTAAGAAGGATGGTTTCGGAATCCGTTATAGTGGTAATTTCACTTGGACAGCTATCGGCGAGACATTGGATATGCAACGCCGTTACGGACAAGGACATATTGATACAAAAGATGCCAAGACTGCGGTGTATGACAAAACGGATAGCGGAAGCTGGGGCCCGGTATTGGATGGAAGCATGAAAGAGGCTTGGAACGGAGAAACGTACGCTTACTCTAACTATGGGGATAAGTTGAAAGATTATTTTGATACCGGTTTCTCGCATACGCATAACGTATCTATCAGCAACGGTACAGAGAAATCACATTTCCGTACTTCTTTCGGATACTCCGACAATGACGGTGTATTCCCCACTGAAAGTTTGAGCCGTGTGAATGCCGATCTGAATGCAGGAACGGAATTGAACAAATGGGTGTCTATGGACGGAAAAATTTCTCTTTCACGTACAAAAGCCGATAACCGTCCACTGTATGGAGATTACGGTGCTATTTCCCAGTTGATGAGAATCCCTAACAACGTCCGTCTGGATGACTTGAAACAATATTCTGATGAAACTCATGCGCATGTGAATTGGACAGGGCCTACTGCCAGTATCCGTAATCCTTATTATGTATTGCATCAGCGTCAGAATTCGGATGAACGCTGGCGTGCTTTCGGATATTATAGCATGAAAATCAATTTCACTGATTGGCTGCATCTATCTGCCAAATACGCTTTTGACTACTACCGTACCAGAGTGCAAAGCACCAATGCGGGGGATGGTATCAATGGAGAAGCCAATACTTCCATGATTACGAATGATTCAATGGACCGTAGTGAAGAAAACTTCTTCGAGTCAAATGCTGAAGTCATTTTGATGGGTGACCGTCAGTTGACTGATAACTTCCGTCTGGGCTTCAATGTCGGTGGTAACTTTATGTACCAGCGTTCGGAAACTTTGGGCGTGGGCGTAGGTAATATGGTGGACAAAGGTAACTGGATGCTGAATGCGGCCAATTTGTTGAGAACCGGTAGTGAGGATGGCTACAAGCGTGCCATGAACTCGGTGTTCGGCTCTGTACAGATGGCGTGGAAGGAATATCTGTCTTTGGATTTGACAGCCCGTAACGACTGGTCATCCACTCTTCCGTCAGGTAACAATTCTTTCTTCTATCCGTCTGCCAACCTCAGTTTCGTAGTGTCGGACTTCTTGCGCTCTATCGACAAACCGTTGCCAAGCTGGGTGACATTTGCCAAGGCACGTCTGTCTGCCGCACAGGTAGGTAAGGATACAAGCCCTTATCAGTTATACAATACCTACTCTTTCAAATTCGATAATGGTGTATTGACCCCGACCAAAGACAATGTGAAGATGAACGACCAGTTGAAGCCTGAAATCGCGACTTCTTACGAAGCGGGTCTGGATATGAAGTTCTTGAACAATCGCCTGGGATTTGATTTTACTTATTATTACAGCAAGACAAAGAACCAGATTATGAAAGTACCCGCAGCAGCTCCCTGGAGTGGAGGACAATGGGTAAATGCAGGTATGGTAACCAATCAAGGCGTGGAACTGATGTTGTATTCCACTCTGGTAGAAACAAAGGATTTTGCTTTTGACTTGAATGTGAATATGGCTCACAACGTATCGAAGGTGAAAGAACTGGCTCCGGAAGAAAATGTGAACTATATGTTCTTTAACGGTGACGGAAACTTCCCTGTAAAAGTAGGTACACGCGCCGGACACAAATTAGGCGAGATTTATGCTACATCGCTTTATAAGCGCAATGAAAACGGTGATATTATCGTAAATGAAAATGGGTTGCCCATGACTGTGACCAATGAGTCCGAATATGTGAACAAACCTATCGGTAATATCCAGCCAAAGCTGACCATGTCTGTATCTCCTACCTTTACTTATAAGGGGATTACACTGTCCGCACTGTTTGATATGAAATTCGGTGGTGATATCTTCTCTTATTCCGAGATGCTGGCTACCGGAAACGGTTTGGCAAAACGTACCTTGAACCGTGGTGAGGAAAACAACTATATGATGGTATTCCCCGGTGTGACAGAGTCAGGCGAGGTGAATACAAAACAGGTGTCCGCTTCAGAATACTATGGTGCATTGCAGGCTGAGGATTTCATCTACGATGCTTCTTTCATTAAGCTGAAAGAATTGTCAATCGGCTATTCATTCCCCTCATCCATGCTGAAGAAGACTCCTGTCAACTCGCTGAATGTTTCATTTGTTGCACGTAACTTGTGCTATCTGATGAAGCACACACCGGGTACAAGCCCCGAAGGTGGCTATGACACTACGATGTTCTCACAAGCCATTGACTATGCATCGTTGCCGTTTACACGTACTTTCGGTATTTCTATCAACTTAGGTTTCTAATTAATTAAAAGGAAAAACTGATTATGAAAATCAAATTATATAAATCCGTAGCCTTATGTTCGTTGCTGGCTTTGGCCGGATGCCATGATTTTGAGGAATTGAATACAAATCCTTACGCACCGATTTACGACCCGACTGTGGAGAATGTATCGGCCGACGGTATAGATATTGATTATACTTTGACGGAACATGCCATGGCAAGTTTGAAAGGGATGGAAGGTGCTATCGGAAGTATTTTTGCCAACTTCACCTACGAAGGTCCTTACAATGATTATCAGACAACAACCAATCTGACTCATGATATCTATGCCGGTTATTGGGGAAACAATGTCAGCGGCTTTGTGAATCAGGCGCCTACCTATTCTTATACGGATGGATGGTCGGCCAGCCGCTGGAAGCATTTCTATGATGACCGCAGCACTTCGGAATACAGCCAGTTGGTCAAGACATTCTATTTCTGCAATAAGGATTATTACCATACGGCATTCTATATCACCCGTATTTATTATGCTTTCTTGTTGTCCATGCAGACGGACACTTACGGAGATATTCCTGTAGCCTACTATGTGAAGGGAGCCATGCCACCGGAAGAAAATGTGACCTATACACCTCAAAAGGAAGTTTATAATATCCTTTTCCAGCTGTTGGATCAGGCAATAACAGAGTTGCATCAGGAAAATCTTCCTGCTGTCAGTCAGTATGATTTAGGTGACAATGACAAATGTTATGGGGGTAATGTGGACAAATGGCGTCGTTTTGCCAATACACTGCGTTTGCGCCTTGCTTTGCGTGTATCCAATGTAGACCCGGCTTTGGCCCAGACTCAGGCAAAGGCGGCTTTGACAGACCCTGCCGGTTTGATGCAAAGTCAGGATGACAATATGAAGCAGACTCCGAAACGTCAGTATATCGCCGGCGGTAATGAAAATATCTACGCGTTGTTGTTCAGTTGGACCGGCAATGCTGTATTATCGAAAGAAATGGAACGGGCTTATAAGAATCAGGCTTTGAAAGAAGGTGCGGCAGCCGATGCCGTTACTTTCAATGAGAATTCTGAGAACTGTTATCTCGACCCTCGTTGTGAAGTTTTATGGTTCCGTCCTACTCCGTTTGATTCGTTGACT
>OHAJ01000896.1_pt1 | contig 22212 bp, 28 predicted proteins | sample 1577101 | NCBI WGS metagenome assembly OHAJ01 (sample SAMEA3541531, study PRJEB24748) | human gut metagenome | biome: human gut; feature: human-associated habitat; material: faeces | place: China | collected 2012
CTGCCTGATGAGCATCACCCTGAACTGACAATAGTGGAGAACTGTAATGAGCAACCCTACCAGGGGCCTGCAGCGGGCTATCACGCCGCGCCTGGGAGCCCGTCTGGTGCAGGAGGGTAACCGACTGCACTATCTGGCTGACAGGGCCAGCATCACCGGCAGGTTCAGTGACACCGAATGCCGGAAGCTGGATGAAACATGCCCGCACTTTATCCGCCAGATGGAGTCGATGCTAACCACCGGTGAACTCAGTCCCCAACACGCCCACTGCGTCACCCTGTACCACAACGGTTTCACCTGCGAAGCCGATACTCTTGGCAGTTGCGGCTACGTATACATCGCCATTTACCCCACTCAGAGTTAATTACCTTCACGAGAGTAAACATGAAAACTTTACCTGCAACAACTCAGCGGGCGGTGAAGCCCTGCCTGTCACCCATGGCTGTCTGGCAAATGCTACTGACCCGCCTGCTGAAACAGCACTATGGTCTCACCCTCAACGACACACCGTTCAGTGAGGAACGTGTTATACAGGAACATATCGATGCCGGAATCACGCTGGCTGATGCCGTGAATTTTCTGGTGGAAAAATACGAACTGGTGCGTATCGACAGGAAGGGATTTAACTGGCAGGAACAATCCCCTTATCTCCGGGCTGCAGACATTCTGCGAGCGCGGCAGGCAACTGGCTTGTTGCGGCAAAGCCGTAACAACGTAGTACGATGAACATTGCGTACAACCTTCCCGATTTACATTTCTGAACTTCCTCCCTTGTTTACCTATTGCGTAATGCGCCTGCTACTACCCGGCAGGCGCGTTATCTTTTTACGGACAAACAATCATGCAACCAGAAGTTGAAGTATTAACCGATCATAATGAGCTAATTTGTTCGAGCTTTATTGAACACATTGCCAACACATTAAATTTAGGAGTGGTGTACAACTAAACCTGCAGCCAAGGATGTATAGTGAGCGAAGCCCTATCAGGCCTTTTTGGTCAGTAGATAAGATTGATCTTCGTTGATAGAATTTACTTACACCAGCTGTTACATTAAGATAATTTTTTGGTGGGAGAATGATAAGATCTTACGTAACAATTTGATTTTAATGGTGCGATAATAGGAACAACACATATCAACATAACAAATTGATTTTTAATAATTTAAATGGACATCATTTTAGAAGGTACCCCCATAAGTACCCCCAAAGAGAATTATGCCAAACATAAAAGTTCAGATTTCAACCAACCTTACCTTAGAGAAACCGAGTTCAGAGTATCTGCCTCACTCTTAAGACGGAACGACAATAGAATGCCCGTTGTAACGGTTTGAAATTTAACCAATTCGTATAAAATCTAACGAATATTTAGTGGAGGATTTCGTTGATTGAAACCATTTCAAATGCGACCATTCTGGACCAGACAATAGAGTCTGTAGCGTTTTTTTATCCCTTTCATTCATTCTTAATCCTAATGCTATAGAGTTGACCGCTAAAGGTTCAAACTTTCTCGCACCAAAGTTTTGAACAATCAGTCGTCGTTCCCTTTCATATTTCCAGCTAGTATATTTTGTCGTTAGAATAGAAAGTAAAATATCCCCTGCAATATTATCCAAACCGTTATAGCTATTACCTTTTTCGAAATAATGAATGCGTTTAATAATGTCATCAAAGGGATAATTGTCCTGATATTCTACATTAGTCCCAAAAAATTTAACTCCACTTTCCCTCAAATATTCCTCTTTAAAACCGATGCAAATGCCTTTATGCTCGTCGGCATAATGCGACCACATCAATTGATTTTTCCTTGCTTTACTAAAGGAGCAAATTCCAACTGTCTGCAATGAGTGTTTAAGTGCTTCCTCATATTTAACTCTAACATGAAGGGGCATGGGATAGTGCTCCCAAACAGCATTGAGTACATTTGAAAATGAAGAACTTGCCTCAAAGGGATCATTAAGAGTATCAGCTTTTGCAAACCATAACTCTCGATTCAATAATAGTTCTAGGCTACTTTTATCAAACTTACGATATTTAAATAATATCCTTGGCTTTGGCAAGCGTATCACATATACTCCTATTTAATTCTCAACACTTATTTAAAACAACAAAATGACCAATAAAAATATGAAAGGGGCTTACTAAACCCCTTTCTTCAAAAATCATAAGCGTAGTATAAATACTGTTCGCTATAATTTATCTTCCAATTCTTTTTCGTTTATCACTGCATATAATCTATTGATAAATGTGATATTTCTTCGAATAAGAACAATCACACAGGATAGTTGAATCAATAATACAGTTAAGATATAAGAACAGCTTATCCCTTTAATAAATAATCGATTATTCGCATATAAATCTGTACCACGAAGAACTGCATTAAATGCATAGAAAGCGATAATAAATATTAATACAGCAGCAGACATGATGATAATAAGAATCATCCCTTCTATGCGTTTCGCTTCATTTTTACTTGCTAAAAAATCCACTTTCTCAGACTTCATCAATCCAGCTATTGCATTTGGATATAGATAAGCTAACCAAATACCAGCAATAGCAAAAATCATCGCAGACGTATTTTGCAAAACACCAAGCAAATCAACAACATATGAATACTTGACGCTTTCGGAAATGCAAAAGCCGCTGACAAGTAGAACGACGGCCATGAGAATCCCAATTAGGATTTTTATTATCACATCATCCTCCTATAGCGACCCCATCGTTATTTGCTGAAGGCATCATTACAATTTTATCAGTTTGATTACCTTCGAGGCCACTAACTAGTTCTTTTCGTTTTTCATTAATTAGTTCAGACAACTTTTCAGCCGAGATATGTGCATTATCATTTACGGTATATGTAGCATTTAAATAGTCACGCATGACATATTCGTCTAACCACTTAGTCTGTCCGTTCTTACCATCCTGTTTAAAGCCAATATTGTTCCAAGAAGAACCGAAAGCATAATCCTCTTCATAAAAATCGAAAAGTTCGTCAATTTGTTTTTCAGTTGGCTTTTCTTCAATAATTAACTCGATTTGTCGTTCCTTATGAGTTTTGGGAACCTCATCACGTAATACAGGAAATTTGTCAAAAGCCTTTACCCACCAAGCTCTTTTATCGGGAACTTTAGCTCCAATTGTATCTCTTATTACAATATGTGTAATAGAATCTCTAATTCTCTTTATATTTAAACGCCCAGCTTTCTTCATATACTGCTGTGCTTCAAATAAAAATCTAACGCGTGAATGTCCGTCATCACTTTCAAATGTAACAACACTATACTTTATATCCTTCCCACCTGGGTTTGCTCTACATACTTCAGCAATTTTACGCCCAGGATATGGCATCCTGAAATTAGCATAATCTCTAATGTAACGGCCAAAAAGGTAGTTATCTGAGTTTGAGTGAGGGAAGCGAATTGCAGCAAGTTTATTAAACTCAGGGATATACCAGTAATAGCATGGCTTACCCCAAATATATTTCACTCCGTCAGTCATATCATCCGAAAGCATCTTAACGTCACTGGATGATGAGTTTACCTTTGAATCTGGTGCAACGCCTTGAAGATTACCATTTCCGTCAAGTTCTGATTTCCAAAGTACAAAAAAATAATCGCCTGTTTTTTCATCTTTATGTACACCACGACAATAAACCTTTTTTCTCAGTCTAGAGTCATCTACTAATGGTAAAGTTTCTTCAAAAGAACGAGAACAGACCCAACTGGACAGGGAGTCTAATATATTTACAATATCCGCACTTTTTTGTACTTCATCTTTACCATTGTAAAAACCAGCTTTTGTTACATCAAAAAATGTTAAGCGCCCTGCTTCTTCAGCCATGATACTGCCCTGCAACATGTTTAAAATGGCTACATTCTATACTTAGCAAACAAAAGTGCTTACTGGTAATTTGAACAGCAGAAAAAAACTGTTTATACATACAGTATCATAGCAAACTTTCTCATCACAGCGAAAGATAAACAAACTTAAGTATCCTAATGACACAATTAAGCAACTGTAACTTAGAGCGCGTTCTGCCAAAAATCCCCACTGGCGTTGCCGGTGTGTGACAACTTTTGACAACTCAATCTGAACGCCAGCGTCCGGGCAAACCAGAACAGCGATCTGAAAGAGGCTCGAGGATGGTTGCAAAGGGGGGGGGCTTAACACCTCTCCTTCACGAGTACGTATAGCTGAAGTTTTCTGAAGCGGTAGCGGTTAACACTTTCCCCCTAGTTTTCCCTAGTAAGGCATAACAAACCATAACAGGCTGACACCTGCCCTGCTTCGCATCAGGACTAACAAAAGCTAACCGCCGGGCTCAACAAAGCTCAACGCCAGCCCTTTACACTTCTGCTCTAGCTGCTGTTCGCAGGCGTCAGGATCCGTTAGGTTGGGTTGACACTTTTCCCAGTTTCTCGCGAAAAAGTGTCAAGTTTGAGGGCTGGGGGGTTTACAGTTTTTCGCCGTCCAGCAGGCAGAGTGACATTAAACCAGTTTTGTTCCAGTCATCCAGCGTATCGGGGTGCATTGTGGCAACGTAAGCCAGCTCAGAACGAAGAAACCGTAAAGCGCCTGCTGCACGGTCTTTGCCATAGAAGCTGTGGGTTTCCTCGTCCAGGCGGAACAGTATCAGCAATTGTTCATCGGGCTCGTGCTGAACATCAAAACCCAGCTCAGCGGCTGCTGCCTCTATTCGCTGGCCAGCATTAATATCAGCCGGCAGCTCTTTCCCGCCGTCATGCCCCCATACCCACGCGGCGGCCTGCGCCCACGTCATTGCATTGTGATGATCACCAGCACCAGCACCAGCAGAATTTTGTTTAGCCTGCGATGCTTCGACATCCACTTTATCGCCTGAAATGACAATTTCACCGCGGGCTATCCAGCCGTAAACAGTTTGCCGGCTAACGCCCATATGCCTGGCGTAGGCTGATTTACTTAACAGCATCGTGTGTTTCCCTCCGGGCAGAAAAAAGCCGCCATCAGGCGGCCTGTTTCCCATCTTCATCATCTGCTTTACCCTGTCGGGAATTAATTTTTTCCATACCATCAATGTACTCGGACAGATTCGCCAGCCCGGAGACTCGAGGAGCCACATCGCGAGGGTCGTCATTGCTTCCAAATACCAGATTTGCATACCATGTGCGAACAGCGATGATTTGCTGCAGGTTGCGGTTAATGGCTTTTACCAGGTTAGAAACAGATTTGATAACGGCTCCGTTATCTGTGGCGATACGGGCAAAAGTCAGTCGCTCCAGCTGAGAATCTGTTACGCCTGAGCAAATGGCGTTACCTCGTAGCAGGGCGTCACATAAATCAGTCTGATTCCCGGCATACATTGCTACCATCAGCTTTTCTTTCGCAGCTCCATCCAGCGAGCGAAATACATTCCGTAGCTCACTATCTCGCATAAATCCGACAACATCACCCTCGGCCAACGGAGCAACTGGGGCCAGTTTGGTCTTAAGATAATTGAGAATATTTTCAGCTTGTTCGCTGATCATCGCCGTTCTTCTAGTGAAAGCCGTGAGTGTGTCTCTATTTGCCGCATCTCTGGCCCGGCGGTTTTTTGCTGCTTCGTTTAAATCCGGATCATTGCGGATAACCTCTACGGCATCGGCTTCCGCCTCAGCTAACATTGCCACGGCCCGCAGATCACCAAAAATATTCGCCATCCCTTTAAAAAGAATCGCCATCTGCTCATTAGGCGCAACCACTTCAGAAACGTTATCAGTGATAGCAATGCTTCTTTGCCCAATTTTAATTTCGTAACTCACTGGCTTACCTCCATTCTGGATAGCCCAACATCAAATATTTTTCTTGCCACATCATGGATTGATGGTGCGATACCAAACCCGGATTTCTGACGTTCCTGCTCCTGGATGGCTTTTAATGCCGCAACCTGAGCAGCGCTCAGAAGAACGGGTTTCACGTGTTCCTTTTTCATGCTTCCCCCTTGGTTATCACATGATAAAAAACGCAACAATCACAACAATCATTGCAAGTAATGAAATGATGGTAATGAAATCGATGGGATGCACAACGTGAAATGAATGGATGCGTTTTAAAGAATTTGCCCTCAAGGTATACATGGTGTTCATAAAGGCTATAAATTGCTTATAAAACATAATATTAACCTATGAACACCAGCCTACATTCTGGGGTTTCAGGTCTACACGGTATACATCATTCTGTTTAATAAATGATCAGATGGTTAATGAGAGAATGAACACCATGTACACCCTGTGTATACCTGAAAACAAGGTATACATGGTTTATTTCACTGATTTATATATAAATTATTCTCTCGATGTATACCATGTATACCTTTCTCCATATTTATCTGAACTTCATTCTTTATGACCGGCTACAGGATGCGTCTGAGGTAACCAGTCTTCCGCACTCTCTGAAAGTTCAACGTTGGTCACCATGCCACGGGCTCTCCGTTCCTTACGGTACTCGTGATTAAACTCCCTCATCGCGCTTTCCATCCCCTCTGCGAATTTATTCAGCGTCAGCGGCTTGTCGAAACCGTTGGCCTCCAGGAATGCCAGGTAAGCGTGATAGAGATAAATTCGCGGATAGTGAGGCGGATTGCGGTTTCCTACCATCATTCCCGCACAATCAGCCAGCCGCTCAAGATGCGCGCAGAAGGCATAAAGCGGATCCGTTTTCTGCTTCACCTCCAGTGCTTCTTCGCTGTTCCGTTGCTCCAGCAGCAGCGCCCGCGCTTTTTCCGGGTTCGCAAAGTTCGCCAGCAGCCGACGAACCACCACCGGAATTTCAGCGGATATCTTTTCTGCCAGGTCGGGATCTTTATCCTCCTCGCTGACGCGCCGGTTAAACTGGAAAATTACGCGTCGCCGGGAAACGCCGCCGGCACGTTCGGTGAAAATCATCGGCGTGTTGTTCGTGGCCACAACCACCGCCCGCAAAACGGCGGTGTACTGGTGCTCGTGTTTCGGGTCGATCTCCACGGCATCCCCGCCGGTTATCGCTTTTATCCCGGTGCCCTCTCCTGAATATTTGGGCTGATCAGGAAGCGTTATCATGCTTTTCCCGACGAACTGCGCCCGCCCGCGCGCGCTGTCGAGCGCCGCCATGTTCCCGCTGGCGGTGTTATGCGCACCGGCCAGCATCGTAGCGATATGAGTAAAGACACTTTTCCCGCTACCGCCCTCACCGGTTATCTCGAGGAACAGCTGCCAGTCGTACCGGTTCGCCAGCACCATAAAGAGCGCTGCAGCGATGCGCTGCATCTTAATTGCGTCTCTATCTGATGCGTAACTTAGCCACTTATGGAAGTTCGGCGCATGGTCGCGGAGGTTTTCGCCCGGCACCGCCGGCGTATAGGTCACGCCGTTATGGTTGGTCAGCCAGTTATCCTGGCTGTGTTCGGAGAAAACGCCGGTTTCCATATCGTAGACGCCGTTTGCAAAGGGGATCAGGCTGCGCCGCGGCTCCCCCATTACCGGGATAACGATTTTCAGGGCGTCGATAACGTTGTTGATCGCGCGCTTGCTGAAGTTGGTTTTGTTCTCGTTGTAGATAGCCACCATTTCGCGGCTCAGCTCGAGCAGAGACGTTTTCTCCCAGATGCCGGCGCGGTAGACGTACACGCCTTCGCTGTTTTCATGGATCGCAATGCCGGTGTAACGCGCGGCCAGTATGAGCGCCTTTTCGTTATCAGCCAGGTCGCGGAGGTTTACATCCGTCAGCGGTTTGCCGATCACCATGCTTTTGCCGGCTTCCGCATCGGCTTTGAGGCGCGGCAGCTGCGGCGTCCAGTCCTCCAGAAGCTGATAACCTTCAGAGTAGAATTGCGCGCGCTCCACGCCGGCCACCGCCAGCTTTGTCGCGAGAATGGTTATCTGCCGTTCGGTCAGATGCCCGCCACGGCAAACCCGGGCATAGAGCCGGCCATCATCCACAATCCGGATATTCTCCAGCTCCGCCAGCTGCTTTTTATCCAGCACGACCGGCGGCACCGTGTCGCCAATCGGGTTCATTTCCTGCCATGCTTTAGCGAACGTCCAGGCATCGGCGCCGGCAAAGATAATTGACTCCTCCATGAGATCCGCCGGCTGCTTTTTAAGGTTTGGTGCATTTTTCATTTTCTGTTCCCTCGCTCCCTGATGATTTCCCGCATAACCCGAATTCGTTCGATGCCCTGTACCCGCATAATCCGATCGATATCTTTTTCGCCGGCGACCGGCGCGGAAGAAACAAATTCAAACTCCCGCACCAGTCTTTCGGGCGTACAAAAACACGGTGAGCTGTACCCCTCGCGGCAATATGTCACTCTGTCGAATCGGTAACTTTCGATAATTACGATGCTACCCCGGCTGTCCTTCCATTTATCGCCCGGCCTGATTTCAGGGTGAGCGCGGCCACCAGCAGCTAAGCCGGAAATTTTAATCGTCATATTTTTTACCTCACGCCGCTGGCGGGATTACCTGATAACCAATCTTCTTCAGAAAGCGCGCGGCACTCTCCACAGTGAAAATAATCTCGTCTTCCATCAGAGGGCGCATAGATTGAATACCGTTAGAAGTATCCACCAGATAACGACCACCAACCGGGAAGCTATATACGGCCTTTCCGTCAGCGCGGCGAACCAGATCGTAAATATCATTCATTCGCCAAACCCCGCGTCATTCAGGTTGTCCCAGACGGCATGGGCTAAACGGCGACCAAGAGAAAGCAGAATTTTTAGGTCGGTCTCATCCACCTTGCCAGTGACCATTTCAGTAGCAATCAGCAGCGCGCAAAGCTCCGTAGTAATTTCAATGGTGTTCTGACCCTGATCTATGTTCATGCCATCACCTCCATTGCCATTTCTGCCTGGAGTTCTCCGGCCTGACTGCCTAACTGTAGGTATGTTCGGGTTACTGCTGGGTTGCTATGCCCCAGCATTTCGGACGCGATAAGCAGGCCTTGCTCACCACCACGGCGCATCATGTTGAATGCGGCTATTTTGCGGGCGCTGTAGGCGCTCAGGCGCAGACGCGTGTTTACTACGCGGGTAAACCACACCATGACGTTGTGCAGTTTCTTCCAGATCGTCTGACGGCTAACGCTACCTTCCAGAGACTGGCAACGGTTACTTTCGATCTGGCTGCGAGAAAATACCAGGTCGTCACCGATAAGATTGCGCTCCATGCGCTCACGCAGTCGTTTGATGATACCCGGCGGCAGCTGTTTGGTATCGTGCTTAACCTCAGCCTTTGCCACCAGCTCAAACACGATCGCCTGTTCTTCTTCCGTCATGCCGGCGGCCAGTTTGTCGCAGCTCACGCTATCCCATTGCATGTAGGCAATGTGATCGCCAGCAAGCCGGGCGGCGTCCTTGCGCTGCTGGCGAACAATCTCGATCCCCTTCCGGGTTGCCCTAGCTTCCGCTGCTTTGGTCTGCTTCGCTACGATGATTGTTGCAATGCCGGTTTCCCAGTTGATGCAGGAATAACGGAAGTTGCACACGTCGCTGGTACGCCAGCCGGTAACGGTCGCAATATCCCACCAGAGTAAAACCCAGTCCGGCTGGGTCTGCTGTATGCGTTCACGCAGTTTGCGCTGCTCTTCCCGTTCGTAAACGGGGGTCATGGTGCGGGTACCTTTCGTGGTAGTGGCTTTTACCACGTTACCGCGCAGCGCGCGGGCTTTTGCTGTAAGGGTTTGGAGGTTAAACATGCTGCACCTCTTCAACGCGAAAACGACACGCCAGAATACAGACACATCCTGCAGGCGTTTTTTCGCGTGCTTCGTGCTCGGTGGAAGCAGTAACATTGACGATCTGATTTGTGAATTCACCCAAGGTGAGAAAACGCCATGTAAATTCAGGGCGTGTTTGGGTAGACTTAGTGCAAGCCATAATGTTACCTCAGCTAACGTTTTGGTTAGACGCCCTGAAAGTGTTACCGCACCTCGGGGCGTTGTTTTTTTTACTTTCTGTGTGTAATGTGTCATTACACATAAACACATTACATCGGGTGTAATTGACGTGTCAACACACAAAAGCCAAAGACGTGGTAATCCTCCGTTCCAGTTTCGGCTCGATCCAGAGTTACGAGACATGATGGAACAAGCGCAGCAGCAAGACGGAGATGAGTCTTTAGCTGCATGGCTGAAAAGAATTATCCGTAAGGAACTACAACAACGTGGTATCGAACCAAAACAGTAGAATATTTTGAAATCAATACTGCCCTGTAAAATCCGTTGAGATGGAACTTTAAAAAACATGAAAAGATTTAGAGAGTTATTACTAAAAACTTTAGGTGCAAAAACCTCACTTTTTTTATTGGTAGTTTTTTGTATCCTTAGTTTTGCCTTTGGGCAAGCTTTAAATGATATGAACCTATTTGCTAGCTCTGGGGCTATCATTTCTGTCTTTGGGCTTTTGTATACAATAAAATATACAACGCTCAAGAAGTTGTCTAACCAAGAGGCTGAAGTCTCTTCAAGAAGTGGTGTTACGGGACCACCACTCACAGAGGAAGAATACAATAAAATTGTCGAAGCAAACCTAAAACAAGCTAGGATTGACGTTCGTGAAGAACTTAAATCTGAGATTCTTGGTGTAGGTCTTGCGATTTTTGGTACTTTTGTTTGGGCGTATGGTGGATATATTACAATCATCCAACCCTTTGCAGTATGGATGCAAACTATTCTCGGCATGAGATAATAATTGAGTTTTCCGTTCAATGTTATATTGAAGGAAGCGGCGTTTATTCTCGCTTCCTTCATACCTATAAATCCAAGTTTCTTTGCTAAGTAAAATGAAGATATGGCTTTCTCGAGATTGGGAAAATTAAGCATTCTCTCCTCCATTTCGGGAGGCATCAATACAAGAATTTATCCAATCATCAATTTCACTTTCGATAAAGGCAATAGCACGCGCACCAATCTTAATGGAAGAAGGGAACCTTTTCTGAGCCATGAGTCGATAGATCCAAGCCTTGCTATAGCCGGTTCTGCGCTGAACTTCAGGTAAGCGGATAAGGGATTGGGACATATATACCTCTCGAAGTCTAATGTGGTCTACGAGGTATATTTCAGCAAAAACATGCGGGTAGTTGTGGAAGTCATGGTAAATCAGTTGGAAGCAGCTCTACCACTGAAATTGAAGTACGGCCAGAAGTTTTAGAACCCGTAGATCGTCTTTTTGGAAATACTTATGAGCTATTTGGAAGCGTATGTGTTCAGAGCTTCATTAATTAGCATAGTCAACGCTTTATCAGTGACATCTATGCCATCGCCATGCTCCAATATGCTTCTTGAAGCACTCCTAGCGACTTCGGATTTGTTTAAATTTTTACCGCGAACATATTTACCACCTGATTTTTCAAGCGCAATAGCCATTCCAGCGATCAGTTTTAACGCTGTATCTTTTCCAGCGAACTCGCCCCAACCTTTTGGTAAAGGCTGGCGCTCTTCACAAGAGTTATCTTGATCACTTCCATACCAACTATCTGTAGCTGTTATTTCTTTAACAGCCCAAGGCCAAATATCATTGGAATAAAAATCAGCGCCAGTGATATCTCCGCCAGGTGAGCTAGACCATGTTCTTTTGGGATGTAGTTCTTCTGCATTAACAGCACTCAAAATTATCCTCAAGTAACTGGACGCAATGTTGTAGATCTCAGGAGGGAATTTAGCTTTCAACTCATCTAAACGTGAACAACTGTACACGCCAGCCATAGCCATTGCAGCCTGCTCAGCAGTGACCATGCGTTGTCGGCGAAGATGATGGGGCATGTTGAAGATGTTTTCTCGCATAAAAGCTTCCTGCTAACGATAGTCTACAGAAGTCTACTACTGTCAATTAGCACTGTCTATACATACAGTTAAGCGCTTTTCCCAAACGTTCCATGCACTACATTTTCGCCGTTTTCCAACGCTTCCATATAGTCGGCATACCACTGAAGCATTTCACGCCGGCCGTCTATGTACTGAGCGTGATTGTACGTTCCTCGAATAGAGTTTTTGTCGACGTGTGCCAGCTGCGTTTCTATCCACGCGGTGTTGTAGCCCTGTTCGTGAAGGATGGTACTCATGGTGTGCCGGAAACCGTGCCCGGTGACTTTTCCGTCATAGCCAATCCGCTTAAAGACTTGGTTTATGCTGGCTTCACTCATTGTTTTTCGCGGATCGTTACGGCCAGGGAACATAAGCGGGTAATTGCCTGTTAGCTCTTGGAGCTGGCCAATTAGCGTAAGAGCTTGCCTGGACAACGGCACCACATGAGGGCGGCGCATTTTCATGCGTGAGGCGGGTATTTCCCAGACCGCCTTACTGATATTGATTTCATCCCAAAATGCCCCGCGGAGTTCGCCGGTACGCAAGCCGGTGATAATCAGCAGACGAGCGGCCAAAACTACTAAAGCGCTTCCTGTATATCCTGACAACGCCTTGAAGAAATCAGGCAATTCTTTCGGTGTAAGGAAAGGATAATGATTGGACTCATGCCCTTGCATGGCGCTGGTGAGATCCGGAGCGGGGTTATACTCAGCACGGCCGGTGACTATTGCGTAACGGAAAACTTCCCCGCAGCGCTGCCTAACTTTTTTGGCCTTTTCTGTAGCGCCGCGCCCCTCAATGCGCCGCAGCACATTCAACAGTTCAAGCGGTTTGATATCGGCTATTGGTTTTTTGCCAATGTAAGGGAACACATCTTTGTTGAAAGCCTCAAGGATGTCTGAAGCATACCCAGCAGACCATTTTTTTAGTTTGCTGCTGTGCCACTCAAGGGCAATATCTTTGAAGGTGTTGTTTAACTGCGTTTCACGGGCGATCTTCTCTTCCCGTTTCGCTTCCATAGGATCGATACCCCCAGCGATACCCCTTTTGGCTTCTTCACGTTTTGCCCGAGCATCGGCCAATGTGACTTCAGGATACACACCCAGCGCTAACAGCTTCTCTTTGCCGGCTACACGATACTTGAGCCGCCAGTATTTGCCGCCATTAGGTTTAATCAGGAGATACAAACCACCACCATCTGCCAGCTTGTAAGGCTTATCTTTAGGTTTGGCGGTGTCCACCTGCCGGGCGTTTAGTTTCACTTGGGGGTACCTCCTCTAGACCGAACAGCAAATACCCCCATAAGTACCCCCAAACGACCGTAGATTTCAGGGAACTTTAGTAGACGTAAAAATACTAAAAGGGGCTGCAAGTCGCAGAGTATAAGGGGTTTCAGTGAGCTTTAGTAGACTTGGGGAGACGTTAGAATGGTGCCGATAATAGGAGTCGAACCTACGACCTTCGCATTACGAATGCGCTGCTCTACCAACTGAGCTATATCGGCCCTGAAAGGACATGTTCACGAACGTGAATCACGGTGGACAAGGTTAAAACTAACCGGGCGATGCGTCAATGGCCTTGTGAATCAAATGGCTACTTTTGCATCACCCGGTTTTATTTACGCACGAATGGTGTAATCACCAATGCCGATCCACTTGTAAGTGGTCAGTGCTTCCAGCCCCATTGGGCCACGCGCGTGGAGTTTTTGTGTGCTTACCGCCACTTCCGCACCCAGACCAAACTGGCCGCCGTCGGTAAAACGCGTAGAGGCGTTAACGTAAACAGCGGACGAATCCACTTCGTTAACAAAACGCTGGGCGTTGCGCATATCGCGGGTCAGGATCGCATCGGAGTGTTGTGTGCCGTGTTCACGAATATGGGCGATGGCATCGTCAAGATCGCTGACGATTTTGACGTTCAAATCTAATGACAGAAACTCATCGTCATACTCTTCGGCTTTAACAGCAACCACCTTCGCAGGGCCTGCCTGCAACTGCGCCAGTGCAGCTGCATCTGCGTGTAATGTCACGCCGCTTTCCGCCATTTGTTTGCTTAATGCGGGCAGGAAGCTATCGGCGATGTTTTTATTCACCAGCAACGTTTCAACCGTATTACATGTGCTCGGACGCTGAGTTTTCGCGTTGACGATCACTTTTAATGCTTCAGCGATCTCTACACTTTCATCAACGTAAATATGGCATACGCCTATACCACCGGTGATCACCGGGATTGTCGACTGTTCACGGCACAGTTTATGCAAACCAGCGCCACCACGCGGGATCAGCATGTCGATGTATTTATCCATACGCAGCATTTCACTGACCAGCGCACGGTCAGGATTATCAATCGCCTGCACGGCACCCGCCGGTAAGCCGCAGGATTTCAGGGCGTCCTGAATCACCGCCACCGTTGCAGCGTTAGTGCGACACGTTTCTTTGCCACCGCGCAGGATCACCGCATTACCGGTTTTCAGGCACAGCGAAGCGACATCAACCGTCACGTTCGGGCGCGCTTCATAAATCACGCCAATAACCCCCAGCGGTACGCGACGACGCTCAAGACGCAGGCCGCTGTCCAGTACGCCGCCATCGATTACCTGCCCCACCGGATCGGCGAGGTTGCACACCTGACGTACATCGTCGGCAATGCCTTTCAGCCGTGCGGGCGTCAGTGCCAGACGGTCAAGCATCGCTTCGCTAAGGCCATTGGCTCGCGCGTCAGCAACATCCTGGGCGTTAGCGTTGAGGATGATTTCGCTTTGTGCTTCCAGTTCATCGGCGATTTTTTCCAGCACGCGATTTTTTTCGCGGCTGGAGAGTTGCGCTAATTTATACGAGGCTTGCTTCGCGGCAATGCCCATTTGTTCCAGCATCAGCCTGCTCCTTAACGGGTAATCATGTCATCACGGTGAACGGCAACCGGGCCGTATTCATATCCCAGTATTGCATCAATTTCTTGCGAGTGGTGTCCGGCAATACGGCGTAATGCATCGCTGTTGTAACGACTGACGCCGTGGGCGATATCGCGGCCTTCGAGGTTGCAAATGCGGATGACTTCACCACGCGAGAAATTGCCAGTCACGCTTTTAATGCCTTTCGGCAACAGGGAGCTGCCGCGTTCCAGAATGGCGGCAGTTGCCCCTTCATCTACCGTGATTTCACCCGCCGGCGGCGCACCGAAAATCCAGCGTTTACGGTTTTCAAGCGGAGTCGCCTGGGCATGGAACAGCGTACCGACGGAAATGCCTTCCATCACATCACCAATAACGCCCGGCTTGCTGCCCGCGGCAATAATGGTGTCGATACCCGCACGGCAAGCCACGTCAGCGGCCTGCAATTTGGTACTCATGCCGCCAGTTCCGAGGCCTGAAACGCTGTCACCGGCAATCGCGCGCAGTGCGTCATCAATGCCGTAAACATCTTTAATCAGTTCTGCCTGCGGATTGCTGCGCGGGTCAGCGGTATACAAACCTTTTTGATCGGTCAGCAGCAACAGTTTATCGGCACCCGCCAGAATCGCCGCCAGCGCAGAAAGGTTATCGTTATCGCCGACCTTAATCTCTGCCGTAGCGACAGCATCGTTCTCATTGATTACCGGAACGATATTGTTATCGAGCAACGCACGCAGGGTGTCGCGGGCGTTCAGGAAGCGTTCTCGGTCTTCCATATCAGCACGGGTCAGCAGCATTTGCCCGACGTGAATGCCATAAATCGAAAACAGCTGTTCCCACAGTTGAATCAGTCGACTCTGCCCTACCGCCGCCAGCAGTTGTTTCGAGGCGATAGTCGCTGGCAGTTCCGGGTAACCCAGGTGCTCACGTCCGGCGGCGATCGCGCCCGACGTCACAATAACAATCCGATGCCCGGCGGCATGTAACTGCGCGCACTGGCGAACAAGTTCAACGATATGGGCACGGTTCAGACGGCGCGATCCGCCTGTTAGCACACTGGTGCCGAGTTTTACCACCAGCGTCTGGCTGTCACTCATGATTCTCTGCCATTCAATTTTAGGAAAAATGATATCAAACGAACGTTTTAGCAGGACTGTCGTCGGTTGCCAACCATCTGCGAGCAAAGCATGGCGTTTTGTTGCGCGGGATCAGCAAGCCTAGCGGCAGTTGTTTACGCTTTTATTACAGATTTACTAAATTACCACATTTTAAGAATATTATTAATCTGTAATATATCTTTAACAATCTCAGGTTAAAAACTTTCCTGTTTTCAACGGGACTCTCCCGCTGAATATTCGCGCGTTAATTAAAATCAGGAATGAAAATGAAAAAGAGCACTCTGGCATTAGTGGTGATGGGCATTGTGGCATCTGCATCCGTACAGGCCGCAGAAATATATAACAAAGACGGTAATAAACTGGATGTCTATGGCAAAGTTAAAGCCATGCATTATATGAGTGATAACGACAGTAAAGATGGCGACCAGAGTTATATCCGTTTTGGTTTTAAAGGCGAAACACAAATTAACGATCAACTGACTGGTTATGGTCGTTGGGAAGCAGAGTTTGCCGGTAATAAAGCAGAGAGTGATACTGCACAGCAAAAAACGCGTCTCGCTTTTGCCGGGTTGAAATATAAAGATTTGGGTTCTTTCGATTATGGTCGTAACCTGGGCGCGTTGTATGACGTGGAAGCCTGGACCGATATGTCCCCGGAATTTGGTGGCGACTCCTCGGCGCAGACCGACAACTTTATGACCAAACGCGCCAGCGGTCTGGCGACGTATCGGAACACCGACTTCTTCGGCGTTATCGATGGCCTGAACTTAACCCTGCAATATCAAGGGAAAAACGAAAACCGCGACGTTAAAAAGCAAAACGGCGATGGCTTCGGCACGTCATTGACATATGACTTTGGCGGCAGCGATTTCGCCATTAGTGGGGCCTATACCAACTCAGATCGCACCAACGAGCAGAACCTGCAAAGCCGTGGCACAGGCAAGCGTGCAGAAGCATGGGCTACAGGTCTGAAATACGATGCCAATAATATTTATCTGGCAACTTTTTATTCTGAAACACGCAAAATGACGCCAATAACTGGCGGCTTTGCCAATAAGACACAGAACTTTGAAGCGGTCGCTCAATACCAGTTTGACTTTGGTCTGCGTCCATCGCTGGGTTATGTCTTATCGAAAGGGAAAGATATTGAAGGTATCGGTGATGAAGATCTGGTCAATTATATCGATGTCGGGGCTACGTATTATTTCAACAAAAATATGTCAGCGTTTGTTGATTATAAAATCAACCAACTGGATAGCGATAACAAATTGAATATTAATAATGATGATATTGTCGCGGTTGGCATGACCTATCAGTTTTAATGGATATTGCCGGATGTGATACATCCGGCACATTTCACTCACGCCGTTAACTTCACCGGTTCATCACGAAAATCATCCGCCGGTTCCAGCTTCAGATTCAGCGTCGTCAGCAGTTCACGCAGCTTCTCGTGAAACTCACGTAGGGTGTGCTCCAGTCGTTCAACCACTTCAGTGTCTTTTACCGGAACACTCTTCCAGTCGCCTGCTTTATCGAACAGACCAAACTGGTAACTGTAGGTAAAACGGGATTCCTGCGCTTCAAGCTCCATCCACCAGCCCCAGAACTCACGCACTTCCGGTGCCGGTTTCACGTTGACGCATACAGCCAGACAATCGAAAAAGAATCGATTATCTTCGCACTTACCTTCACGAATATACGGGCCTAGTGCGGTAAATTTTTTGATCAATCTGCTCTTCGGGTGTCCACTCGGTAACGTCATTGCAATCTCCTGTTGTGATGCAACTGTTTTACCAAATTGGCAAATTTTAGCAAATTTTTAACACAAACGTTTTTCGATCCAGTCTGTGATTTCCTGAAGACCTTTGTCAAAATTCCGATACACCGGGTTAAATGGGATCTCTAATAATTTACCGTCAGCAGATGATGAGGTGATTAAGCGTGAGTCCTCTTCCGGGCTGAACGGATCGTTCTTCCAGTAGCCCGATAACATTGGCGTTGGGCAGCGACGTCCCAGCAATCCTTGCACTTTTAATGAATAGCGATTCAGCTCCACGCGCAACGCTTCGTCGGAAGCATCATGCATCCCCAAACGACTCGCCAGAACGTCAAGATACATTTCCGGCACCTGTTGCTGGCACTTAAAATCACTCAACAGGGTATGAACTACCGGACCAAGACAGGCAACCGCTTTCAGACGCGGCGATTCAAGGTATGCCAGACGCACGGCAACGTTAGCGCCGAAACGGAAACCAAAGGCCGCGACGCGAGTGTGATCCACCCACGGTACGTTAGGCAGCGCCTTTAAGACGTGCTGATGCAACAGGCTGGAGTCCTGGGTCAGCTTCCATTTTGAAGAAAAGCCCACCGACGGCATATCAATAGTCAGCATCGCAATGCCGCGCGGCGCAAAATAACGTTCGTACAGGCTGTAATAGTCCGTCTGCATCGCATCCAGACCACCACACATTAATACTGTCGGGAACGGGCCATCGCCTTTCGGCATATGCAAAAAGCCGGTGATGGGCGCACCGCCGGGTACGGTAAACTCCATCTGCCGCATCGTGCCCGGCAGACGCTGAGCGGCCTCTTCATAGGCGCGGTTTGACAAAGCCTGCGCTTGCTCGGCCAGGTCATCTCCTTTCAGATGAGGATAGGCAGCAATGTTATACAACGTAGCCGCATGCAGCCAGTGACGACCACTGAGTTGCGGATCTTCTTCCGCACAGGCTTTTTGTTGCCATACCATCGCCTGGGTGGCCCACTCATAAATCCAGTTGCCACCACGGTAGCCAATCACAGTATCGTATAAATCATCGTCGGTACGTTCAGCATCGCTCATCACAATACGTGCCTGGACGTCGAGGATTTCACGTGGGTCAATACCGCGCCAGATCCACATCAGACGGTTAATCATGCGATACCAGTGAGGGATGGTTTTACCATCAAGAGCCGACTGCACAGGCGGTTGTGCGCCGTGATTAAAGCGGCGGACTAGCGTCGAGGTTTCAGGATGTTTAAAGCGGGGTTTGAACAGGGTTTCGCTCAGGTTTGCCTGTGTCATGGATGCAGCCTCCAGAATACTTACTGGAAACTATTGTAACCCGCCTGAAGTTAAAAAGAACAACGCCCGGCAGTGCCAGGCGTTGAAAAGATTAGCGACCGGAGATTGGCGGGACGAATACGACGCCCATATCCCACGGCTGTTCAATCCAGGTATCTTGCGGGATATCAACAACATAGTCATCAACCAGCGGACGACCAGCCGGTTTTGCGAAGATGGTGACAAAGTGCGCTTTTGGATACATTTCACGAATCGCAACCGCAGTACCACCGGTATCCACCAGGTCATCAATAACGATGAAGCCTTCGCCATCGCCTTCTGCGCGTTTCAGCACTTTAAGCTCGCGCTGGTTGTCGTGATCGTAGCTGGAAATACAAACGGTATCGACATGACGAATACCCAGTTCACGCGCCAGTAACGCACCCGGTACCAGACCGCCACGGCTTACGGCAATAATGCCTTTCCATTGTTCAGAAGGCATCAGTCGGCTTGCGAGTTTACGTGCATGGATCTGCAACATGTCCCAGGTGACGATGTATTTTTCGCTCATGTGAAGTGTCCCAGCCTGTTTATCTACGGCTTAAAAAGTGTTCGAGGGGAAAATAGGTTGCGCGAGATTATAGAGATCTGGCGCACTAAAAACCAGTATTTCACATGAGTCCGCGTCTTTTTACGCACTGCCTCTCCCTGACGCGGGATAAAGTGGTATTCTCAAACATATCTCGCAAGCCTGTCTTGTGTTGACAACATTTTCTGCTAACCCTGTGACCTGCAATACTGTTTTGCGGGTGATCGACAAGGAGACTTAACGTGTCTGAACTGTCTCAATTATCTCCACAGCCGCTGTGGGATATTTTTGCCAAAATCTGTTCTATTCCTCACCCGTCCTATCATGAAGAGCAACTCGCTGAATACATTGTTGGTTGGGCAAAAGAGAAAGGTTTCCATGTCGAACGCGATCAGGTAGGTAATATCCTGATTCGTAAACCTGCTACCGCAGGTATGGAAAATCGTAAACCGGTCGTCTTACAGGCCCACCTCGATATGGTGCCGCAGAAAAATAACGACACCGTGCATGACTTCACGAAAGATCCTATCCAACCTTATATTGATGGCGAATGGGTTAAAGCGCGCGGCACCACGCTGGGTGCGGATAACGGCATTGGTATGGCGTCTGCGCTGGCGGTTCTGGCTGACGAAAACGTGGTTCACGGCCCGCTGGAAGTGCTGCTGACCATGACCGAAGAAGCCGGTATGGACGGTGCGTTCGGCTTACAGGGCAACTGGTTGCAGGCTGATATTCTGATTAACACCGACTCCGAAGAAGAAGGTGAAATCTACATGGGTTGTGCGGGGGGTATCGACTTCACCTCCAACCTGCATTTAGATCGTGAAGCGGTTCCAGCTGGTTTTGAAACCTTCAAGTTAACCTTAAAAGGTCTGAAAGGCGGTCACTCCGGCGGTGAAATCCACGTTGGCCTGGGTAATGCCAACAAACTGCTGGTGCGCTTCCTGGCGGGTCATGCAGAAGAACTGGATCTGCGCCTTATCGATTTCAACGGCGGCACACTGCGTAACGCCATCCCGCGTGAAGCCTTTGCGACCATTGCTGTCGCAGCTGATAAAGTCGACGCCCTGAAATCTCTGGTGAATACCTATCAGGAGATCCTGAAAAACGAGCTGGCAGAGAAAGAGAAAAATCTGGCCTTGTTGCTGGACTCTGTAGCGAACGATAAAGCTGCCCTGATTGCGAAATCTCGCGATACCTTTATTCGTCTGCTGAACGCCACCCCGAACGGTGTGATCCGCAACTCCGACGTGGCAAAAGGTGTGGTTGAAACCTCCCTGAACGTCGGTGTGGTGACCATGACTGACAATAACGTAGAAATTCACTGTCTGATCCGTTCTCTGATCGACAGCGGTAAAGACTACGTGGTGAGCATGCTGGATTCGCTGGGTAAACTGGCTGGCGCGAAAACCGAAGCGAAAGGCGCATATCCTGGCTGGCAGCCGGACGCTAATTCTCCGGTGATGCATCTGGTACGTGAAACCTATCAGCGTCTGTTCAACAAAACGCCGAACATCCAGATTATCCACGCGGGCCTGGAATGTGGTCTGTTCAAAAAACCGTATCCGGAAATGGACATGGTTTCTATCGGGCCAACTATCACCGGTCCACACTCTCCGGATGAGCAAGTTCACATCGAAAGCGTAGGTCATTACTGGACACTGCTGACTGAACTGCTGAAAGAAATTCCGGCGAAGTAATTATTTGATTTGCTGCCGGATGGCGTTTAATCGCCTTCCGGCAGTTTCATCCTTCATTATCCTTCGATAAATGCCATCCCTGTAAACGTTCGTCGCGGGTTGCCACGTTCAATCTGGTGATGGAACATTCGCCGCTGTGATTTCAGCACCGCGCTATTTTCCTGTTGCTGCTGCTCCAGCTTCCAGGCAATCAGCAATCGCGCCAGCCGTTTGTTAGCATGCTGACTACGCTCTGACTGAACCTTCACGCTAATACCGGATGCCAAATGCGTGGCGCGTACCGCCGAGTCGGTTTTATTGACATGTTGACCGCCCGGCCCCGACGAACGCAACGTCTCATAACGGATTGCATCCGATTGTTCCTGCTCATCAGCGGTAAAACGCCCAATGCCCAGAAACCAGTTTTTGCGCCCATGATGAGGCCGATACGGACTCGGACAAATCCACTGAATAGTGCCGCACCAGCTTTCGCTTAATGCCCATGCGTTATCGCCATCCAGAGAAACCAGAGTTGAACGCAGCGTGTCAGAGTAGCGGCCCGTTTCTGTTTCCAACACCGTTACCGCGACGTCTTGTCGGGTAAAAACGACCAACAGAGAAGAACGCTGCGCCAATCGGGTAGCCGCGTCCGGGGTGTAAATCTGGCATCCCCACTACGCGCTGCATGTTGGGTAAATTTGCCGTGGTGTGTAATTGTTGGATCGCTAAACTCTCGATCCACAGGTCATCAGATGCGATGGTAAATACCGCATCGGATAAGGGACGAATATATTTGCCCATGTACCATTCCATTTATACTCGTCATACTTCAAGTTGCATGTACTGCGACTCGAATTATTTAGAGTATATAAATATAAAAATCAGGAAATGGCAGACGAATCCAGGGCAAGAAAAAAAGAATTAATCCTGGAAAGGTCTGCAAAGAGTCATTGATAAAGGATTTGTCATGATTTACCTCCTTGCAGTTTGTGGAATAAGAAAACGCGCACATACCAGGCGGGCGTTATTTTCATTGCAAGCTGGGTGATGCTGCCAACTTACTGATTTAGTGTATGATGGTGTTTTTGAGGTGCTCCA
>OHAJ01000912.1_pt1 | contig 22032 bp, 50 predicted proteins | sample 1577101 | NCBI WGS metagenome assembly OHAJ01 (sample SAMEA3541531, study PRJEB24748) | human gut metagenome | biome: human gut; feature: human-associated habitat; material: faeces | place: China | collected 2012
TGGAAGAGGTTCCGTATGCTTGGAGGTTATATCCCAATACATTCCGGATGCAGCCCTCGCCAAACGTACAAGATTTCACTCCCGAAGAAGCTAAATATGTGTGGGTACGACAGCCGTTGTGAGGCTATCTTTAAGGGCATAAAAAATGCCCGATATGTAGTCGAGCCGATACTGCGGCTTTTCAGGATGATGAAATCATCGTACATTTGGCACTACAAAATTAGCAATTTATTTTGATACTGCCAAATTTATTTTTCGATTTCAAACTGCGCCAAATCCTTTAAGGCATAAACCTCAGTCAGAGTAATGCCGTGAACATAGCGCATCATCTTTTTTTTAATCTGATACTCCTTTGGTAAAAGCGATTTCGATATTTTCACATCAACCACCACATGCTTGCCGTTATGGTAAAAAGCGAAGTCAGCCTCATAGGTTATAGGCAATAACACCGTGCGCTCACACTCTTTGTCTTTCGTCTTTAAGTGCTTCACATACGTTTCGGTCAGCTTCGGCTGCAACTCCCATTTCGGGTGTATCTGCAAATCCGAGATGCACCCTCTTGACTGCAAATCTTTAAGCCGGAGATAAACATTTCCCTCACGCTTGCTGTCAAAGGATATGCCGTCTATACTGACCTTGCTATTGCCGTATTTCGATTTACTTGCTTTCATCTTCCTTAACTTCCAAAATGACACAACTCTCGTGGTCGATACCTGCGGCACCTATCCCCTCCACAACAGCCCACGCCTCCCAACGCTCCATCAGCTTGGCAATCGTCATATTCTCGCCATAAATACTGCGGAGCATAAAGGTGAACTCCGGCGAGTTGATGCGAAAGCGGCAGATGTTGGTGATTACTCGCTTGTCCTTTCGCCAATCGCATTGAAATTGCACCACATCGCCAACTTTCGCAGTTTGCAGGGACTTGTTGCAGTACATTCCAATCGGGAGCGCAACTTGCGCCACACTTCTCGTCTGAGGTGTCGGGTGCTGTATCTTTATCGGTCTTGCCATATCAAAACCAGTCTATTATTGTTTCACCTTTATATCCTTTCTCCCAAACAAACCATGCGTATCCCTGCGGAGAGCCTTTCCCAAAAACTCCGTTCTTTCCGCATTCTATCCGTGAAGATGACACCCAAATTCGCTTCGGCGGAAATTCTCTGAAAAGTTCCTGCCGATGTTTGCTTTCAAGGAACAATATGCGAAGCCACATTGCAACCTTGTATCCGTCCGCAACGACCGACAATGCTTTCCGCACCATATCCGTAGCACAAGAATATGGAGGATTGGTCACTATTCCACCTCGCCACTCAGCTCCGTTGTAAGCGAGAAAATCAAGTTTCTCAATATCTCTATTTCGCGTAACAATGTCGCTTCTGCGCACGTCATATCCGTTTTCTACAAGTGTGTCAGAGATATGTCCTAAGCCATCGCACGGCTCCCATATTTGATGTGAGAATTGTTCAAGTTTCAGCAATTCCTCCACTGCTTTCGGATGTGTGCAATACAAATCGTACGGCGCCCTTTCTCCTGTGGCGTGGTTGCTTGCTCCGAGTGTGGAATATACGTTTGCTGATTTCTTTGCCATACTCAATCCTTATTAGTCATTAGGGCAAGCCCCATTGCCCTGCGATACCACTCGTAATGCTGAGATTTCATCGCGCCGAGCTTATTAGCCTCGTAAGGGGTCGTATTCTCCCACACCGCATTGTCGCGCCTTTGGAGGTCGAAACAGCATAGCTGTATTTCGTCTATGTAGCGACGGTTATTCACGTTCTGAAAGCCTCGCTTCGTTAAGAATACTCTTGTTTTCTCCTGAAACAGCGCATAATCAAACTGCTGTCTGTTATCCACATAATCGCGCACCCCTTTGGCGTAAAAGGCTTCCGACACGGGAATAAACGCGCCGAGGTAGTTCTGATTCGGGCGACTCCCGATAAGCGAGAAGTAGCGCGTCATTGCTCCGTTCCAGCTCGTCATTCTCGCTTGCGCCATAAGCCGTAGAGTCCACTCTTTCCAACTCATCGTAAGGCCCTCCTCGTTCAGAAAACCGTACACGCCCGTCTGCGAAACCTTGTCGAGAAATTCCCTCGCCAAGCCCTCGTCGCCGATACGGTGCGCGTCCTCAACCCCCTTGCGGTAGCAATAATCTACAAGGGATATGGTGCTTAACGCCACGCCTCTGTCAATTATGGGTCGGTTTTTACTCGCCATTGTCCTTTTCGTTCAATATCTCTTTCATCATTTGCTTGTCCGCCTCCCTTTTCGCTTTCAACTCTTTCTTGCTCATGCCCTGCTCGGAAACGATGTCCTCCATAAACACCTGCGAAGCCATTTCCTCAGAATCGGTAACGGCTTTCGCTTTCTTCGCACCCTTAGCGTCCCTGCGTTTCTGCCAATCGTTCAAGGCGTTATTTACTTCGCTTGCCAATTTTGTGTCATCCCAGATTGAAGCCAGACACGCAACGCGAGTTATGTAATCATGCAAAACGGGAATATCGTCTTTCATCGCCACATGAAGCAGGAAATAATAAGCCTCGTTTCTGCCTCCTATACGGCAGTTGAAAATGCCGCTCGTACTCGTTATCGAAAGGAAAGTCCGCTCGATGCTTCCCTCCTTGTAGTGGAACGAGAACTTCCACTCGCCAACCTCTTTCACGAGGTAAGGCTTACGATGTTTAATCTTTATGCTCATTCTTCTTCGGATATAGAGTTTAAGTCCTCAATCTTTGTTTCAGTGTCGCCCATTTTGCGGAGAATATTCAGAAATTCCTCACGAGTGTTATTGTAGGGCAGGAAGCATCTGATAACCTCCGAAAAGGGTTGAATGTAGTTGTCTATCGTATCTTTAGCCTCACGCTCTGCGAACTCGCGATTGCGACCATATAGCCACATCTGAACTTGGGTGATATAATCCTCCTCGGTCATATTGTAGTGCGTAACGGTATCTACAACCGTGCTGAAACGGCATAAAAGACCGTTTGGCTGTCTTGCTATAAATGCTCTCCATATCACTTCCTTTTAAGCCCCTCCACAACCGCTTTGGCAATATCCGTAGCATACTCGGCTATAGCTGACGGACGCCTGTCCGATGCGGAGTTTACGGTTTTAAGCACTATCTCTTTTGCGAGGTCGGCGGCGTATGCGTCCCAATAACCGTCCGAGAGGTCAACTTCCACGGGGATTGTGATAGTGTGGTTAGGCTTCTCCGCCTCCGTCTGCTCCGCAGGTTCGGTGTAGGGTTCAATAAAATCAATGCTATCCAAATGACTGCCAACATAGTAGCCATTGAAATCCACATCTACCGTTCCGTTATCATGTACTTCCAATATCGTTCCGACACAGCCAAATCGGGCAGCGTTCTTAGAACAGATTTTAACTCGGTCGCCTTTCTTGTATTTAGGGGTCGGTTCGGTGTAGAGGGTAAGGTCTGACTCGAGCACATCGCGCATCATAACATCACCGTTTGACTGTCTGAGCGCATAATGATATTTGCCCGTTTTACATTCAACTATGTATAGTTTACTATCGTAGCGATAACGCACCATATCGCCTTTCTTAAACTTCGGCTCTTTCACCTCCGCATCGACCTTGACGAGATACTTGGTGGGGATAGTGGTAACATACTTTGACGGAATTGAGTCAAGTAATGCCAATCCATCTTCAATATCCACCACTTGATGCTCCACCTCAAACACTCTATACGAGTTGTATCTGCGGTAGAACATTGGAATGTCCTTTGACACCCTCACCTTGTCACCTTGCTTGATTTCCATATTTTTAATCTTTAAATTTGATAAACTCTTCATAATTATTTTTGTGTAGCTGATAGTTGAACTCGTCAGCCACATAGATTATGCCTTTTGCATGAGGATTCGGCTTGTCGTACTTGCGGAACGGCTCGCCTTTCTCTTTCATGTATCTGTTGAAGCTCCTGCGCTCAGCTTTCAGCTCCTCTTTCACCTTGCCATCGTCATATCGTTTGTCGTTACGGAGAAACTTGCGCACAGCCTTCCGGCTCTCGGAGAGGTCGAAGTGGTAGCGTCTGCCCTCCATCGTAAAGCACCCGTCCAACAATCCATTGCGCACCATCTTCTCGATAGTCTGTCGGCTCACATGACACCAATAGGCAAGGTTATCCATGCCATCAACCGTGCCAACCTCGTTCTTTTTCTTGAACTCTTCCTTGATGGGTCGCTCGGAAGTTGTATAGACAGCATAGACAATGCAGTTACTTTTCCTATCCTTTGTGAAGCCCGCTTCTTGAAGTACCATGCTGAATTTCTTTTGTGTTTCAAAAGGCAGATGGTTTTGAACGCACCATTTCACATAAGCACGGTGCAATTTCTCTGCACCAATCCATCGCGGTTCCCGTTGCACCTCTAATAATGTGCGGTGATAATCCTGCGCCTTCATAAACGCAAGCACGGTCGAACTTTCGGATTGGTATTCTTCCACCGTATCAGCCAACGCTTGCGAAACGGAGAATTGGTAGTTGTTGGCGATAAGCCTCTGCCGTCCGGCGAGAATCCAGTTCAGTATGCCGGGGTATTCCTTGCGAAGCTCGCTCGATAGCTGTTTGTTCTGCTCACGCTCCTCCAACACAACGTCAAAGGGCAAGATGATGATGCGCCGCGAAAGTCCGTGGCTCCAATCCTTAATGTAGGGCATACGGTTTGCGTTTGCCATCAATAATGGGATATTCCGCGCCGTGAAGTTGTTGATATACACCAGCCGCACCTCAAACGGCTCGCCGCTTATCAGTGCTTTCAGTGCATCCACATTCTTGCCGAACTCCTGCGTCTGTATCTCGGAGCAATAGTTGAGCCGCTTGCCGTTGATTGACGCGATATTCTGCTTGCGCTCGGAACCGCCTATCAGCTCAGAGAGGGGAATTGTCTTGATGTTATCCTCGCCGAGTAAGCCTTTCAGCGTCTCGAACACCACGGACTTGCCGTTGCTCCCGGCACCTTTCAGAATCAGCATCTTCTCAATCTTCGCCTTGTCGCGGTCAATGAATATTGCTCCCATGAACTCCTGCAATACTTTCTGCATACCCTCGTCGGGCAGTACGCGATTGAGGAAGGTGTCAACCCACAGGAACGGATATTCGTCCGGATTGTAGTCGAAATCCATCTGTGTTACTTGCTTGAACTTCTTGTTGAACTTGTGGAACGTATTGTGTTCCACGTCCAGCACTCCGTTCTGAAGCACGATGATATGGTTGTCAACTTTCAGTTCTTTCAGCGACACTTCGCGCCGACACACCTTGCAGACGCTTTCAAGTTTGGTCTTGTCACCCGGTTGCATCCTGCACCTGTCGGCAACGGCCTTGACAAGCGAGTAGAAAGCATCCCAGCCCTCGCGTCCCAACTGCTCGTAGATGCGCCCTCCGAAGTAGTAAGGGCGGCCGTTGAAACAGCACAGCGTTGACTTCTTGATAGCGTCAATCAGCAAGTCCTGAAACATACCGATGCGGTCGGCGGGTCGCTTGCCCTCCAACGCCTCGTCAAGTTTTTCGCCTTTCATCCTCGTATAAAGCTGTCCGGCGAGTTTGGTTATGTAGTTTGTTTCAGTCATTAGTCGAAATGATACAATTTTAGTTTTATCGAATCATCTTCTGTGACTATTTCTCTCTTGTTACAGCAAGGGCAAATGATGTAATATCTCTTACCCATAAACCCCTCTGTGCTGCAATCGAATTGTACTCAACGTCTCTGCAATCAAAACTAAACTCGCAACCACAAACCTCGCAAGTTTTTGTCACAGAGGGTGGTTCACCTTCTTTAATTATCTTTACTGCCATATTCTATTTCTTTTCGTAATCTTTTAACCATTTCTCAAATTCTTTCACCCACAAAGGTTTTCTTGCAGGGTTGATAGATACTGCAAGCCTCTGCCGAGGTAGTGTTGGCTCGTCAATAGCTATCACGCCACGGCGTTCACGCATCAACTCCACGAATTTCTCAAACGACATTGATGAAGCATAAGGGTTGGGCTGTGAAATATACTGCATCTGCCGCAGAGTATTTTCCTTGCACTTCTCGGATAATTCGGATAGCATATCGGGAACCTTGTCCCATGTAAATTTCGGATATTCGCTCATAAATTATTCCTCCTTGCATATTCGGCCATCAGTAGGGAATCAACCTTGCCGTCGTGAAATTTCTTGCAACGCTCGTTCTTACGGAAGTCCACGCTGGGGAACAGACGCAGAGCGGCATTTAGTGAGGTTGTCTTGGTGTCAACCTTACGCACGGTTTTCTCTCCGCCGTTTTTGAGTTTCTGTTTCTGTGTGGTGTACTCCTTATCGGCATTAATCCATACTCCGTTCTGCCAATCTTTTGGAGCGACAAGCATATACGGAATCTTGTGGGCGATAAGCAGCCCGAGTAGGAAGCCTTTCGACATCCCGAAGTTAAACGTGCCTTGCGCCGATGAACCGAATACGGAGTGAACATCCTCCAATACCGCCACACATTGCTTGTCTCTGAACTCGCCGATAAACTTGCCAATCTCCAGCATCGGAGTGCCGTCAATCGGCAAAAATCGGTATTCTCCGTTGTTTATCACAGAGAGGTAGCCGTCGGTGCCGGGGTCTATGCCTATGTAGATTTTGCTCATTTCCTAAAAAGTTTGCTTAATTGTTCGTTTTCTCGTTTGAGGTGGTCAGCCAATATCCTCGGCATCTCTCTTAGTCGCCTCGACGAGCTTTTCACCATCCTGCATAGCAAGATTGAGGATTGCTTCTGCGACAGCATAGGATTTTCCGTCACGGCACAAGGATTTGATTTCTTCTTCATTTTCCGTCATAATACGTCTTGATTTTCTTGCGTGTGAAGAACATTATCTCGTTGCCGTTCTTGGTGAGGTGCGCAGAAACAAGTTCCCATTTATCGGAAGTCATCATTTCTACCACCGCACGGATATGATACTGACTGCGGTTGCAGACTATTACCTTGTACTCCACCTCGCACGGAGCGGTATAGCCACGCCTTGCATCCTCTCTTGCAAACCATGCTCGTATGACGCCTGTCGCCATAATCCAGAATAGGATTAATCCTAATAGAAAATTTGTCATAGTTTGTGAAATTTAGTTCTCAATCTGCTTAATTCCACCTCAAACAAATTGGGGAGAGATTCTTTTACTAATTGTAAAGCATCGTAGAATATGTCTCGTTTTTCTTCATCACACATATTGCTCACCAAGGGCGAATTTGAAACAATCAATATGGCTTTTCTGAGAGTTTCCATTTCGCATCTCAGTTTGCGAGCTTCTTCATATCTGCTCAGTTCCTCTTCCGTCATAGCTCATCATTCAATTTATCACACAATTCGGTGGCGTTTTTCAGATTATTTTCGGCATTGTCACTATCAAACATCTTTACAAGTATGTATGCTATTCCGTAGCCTATGCGATAAGGCCCATAATATTCTTCCGACGCATTTACCTTTCTCCACACAGCATACGCTTTGGGCAAATTGCTTGATGAAGTAACCAAATACCCCTCTGATTCCGGTGCGTTAATTGCAGATATAGCCCTGCTCAACGCCTTATCCACAACGTTTTCACAAGCCTTGCGCACTTCGTTCTCAATATCGCTCAGGCGCTCCATTTTTCGGACGTTAATCTCTTGGCTAAGCTTAAGATTAGCTTTTTGTGCCTTACGGAGATAAAATACCGCCACACAGCAAAAGATTAAGCTGATTAATGTAAATATCCAACTCATAGTTATTTTGTTTTAATACGTTTATCATATCTTCTCATCCTCGCGCAGTCGCAGTCGGGAGTGCAATTGATGTCGATAGAAGCAGTATGTCTCGCGTATGGAAACCCGCATAAAGGCATACACGACCCCGATTGCTTGCGGCAATGACCGTTCGGATCGGCATAGTGCTTACACTTCATCCGGTACGCCTCGCACTCCTTGCTCTCGGTCATTCCTTGTCAAGTTTCTTAATCTCGGCTTCCAGAGCGTTCATGATGATTTTCTTGATGTGTGAAGGCAGAGGCAGTCCGACAATGCAATGCGGCGGCACCATGCTCATAGGTAGATCTACCATATCTTTAAAATATCCTTTCCATTCTTTCAGCTCATCATACTTCCGCAGTTTCTCGCGATCTTTGAGTAATTCTTTCAGTTTCATATTTATTTGTTTTTCAGCCTTTCAATTCCTTTTCCCACACTTCGGGGTTACGGATATTGTTGATGTTGTTTAGCGGCCTGTTGTCGTATTCCTCGCAACTGAAATGCTCGGTATTGACTATGCGGGACCGTTCCTCTACAAGAAAACACGTCCCGTTGAGCGCACCTTGACTTAGAACGTGGTCTTTAATCTGACACTCCAATTCTTTTGTCGTTATATCCTCGTAGTCGCGGATTTCGACATACATTGTGTACTTCGCTATCTTCATACTCACTCCTTTATCAGTTCAACTCCGTGCAACGCCAAAAACGCTTCCGCTTCGTGGAGATAGCGGACAACGGTCTGTCCTCTGTCTTTTGCTCCGTCAAAATAATGCACACGCCACTCTCCACGATACAGTTTGGTAAAACTCAGATATTGGCAATCGCCCCATCGCTTTTCCCAATCTTCTGTGTGCCAACGCTTCTTTTCGCAATCCTCAAATCCCAGCTCTTTCAGCAGCGCAAAAGTAATAGGCATCGGTTCAACCTCATTCGCCATCACATACTCCGCAGGGAAACGGACAATCAGACCATTGTCCTCGTCCATTCCGCGTACTCGCTCACGCTTGCCGTCCACAAGGATATGCGAGCCTATTCTAAGTGTCTTAACGTCTACTGCCATAGTTACCACCAAAATATACCGCCCCAAATGGCGAAAAACGCAATTCCGACAAGAATGACAAGCGCACTTCCAATTCCAAAGGTGTCATTCTCGCCAACTTTCTTCAACCACACAATCCATAGTATTCCAACTATAATTGCGACAATGTTATACCATGCTATTGTAATCATATCATTCTCCCTCCTTGAAAAAATCTGCGCCGAAGAATAACTCCAAAGCGTGCATCACGCCCTCTGAATGAGCCGTTATAACGTCATTGTCATGCTTCGCTATTTCAGCACAATTCCTCCGATAAACTTTCCTCGCCCTCTCTTTCTCCTCGGCGGTCATGCGGAAGGCGAGAGGGAGCATCATTATGCGCTCTGCGCTTGCCTTATAAGCATCCACAATCAAGCCGTACAATTCCGGATTGTGAATATTGTGCTTTGCCTCCCAATTTGTGGCATATTCATTTGCCGCTTCTTCGATCGTCTTGGTCATAGTTTTATTTGCTTTTAACATCGTTTGTTAGTATATTTGCATTATTAAATCTACTGAATATGGAACTCCAACCCCAAGATACAGCATTGCTTTTCAAAGTCACTCATAGTAAGCCTATTGAAATGAAAGACTTTGTCGCTACTATGAACTCTTTGGCTTACCTCTTCGAGAGGTACGCTAAAGAAAACGCTGATTCTGCTGAGGGTAGAAAAGCAAAGCTCTATGTGGAAAAGATAGAACAAGGATGTATTGAAGTCTTTCTGCAAGAGGTTATCACGGCTTGTGCCCTTCCTTATATGGAGAACTTCAATACCATTATGGGGTTCGCGGGATATTTGGGCACCTTGGTGACGAATGCAATTCACGGACGAAATGAGACTCGCCTTTCCATTCCAGAACTCAAGGCATTGTCGGATCTGTTTGCAATTAACGCCGCAGACCCACAAGGCACGACAGAATTTGGTGCCATAGCCCGAAATAATCCGGGTATGCAATTCAATAATTGCACCTTTAACTTTGGAGACAGCAATATCGCACAGAATCAAGTCAAGCGTACTATTGAGCAAAAAGAGCAGGAGGTAGCGAGCGAAACGGTCTATGAACGTCAGCTTATGACGATATTCCAAATGCGCGGGAATATGAGCACAAATGCCGGAAATAAGGCTGTTATTGACGCTCTCAGTAAAAGGCCGCTCTCTGTTGTGTTTGAAACTGAAGAACTTAAACGCCAAATTCTCAGCAATGACGACAATCCAACCAAACAAGCCTACTTGGTTGACGTGGTGATACAGACCATCGGCGGTAAGGCTGTTGCCTATAAAGTCATGGCTCTCCACGATATTGTGCCATTGGATGACTAAATTGTTCATATCTTCTCAAATTTCAGTCCGAAGCACCATTTGAATCGGTCTTATTTGTCAACATACAATTTGATTTCATTCTCCTTGCATCCTTCGCCAATATAAGGATACCTCTCTCTTACCCAACTGACAGGGCAATGCTTTGCCAACCACTTGTCAATCACGGTCGGAAAGTTGGTGATCGGCACCAATCCATCGGAGTGCCTGCGGGATCTCTCATCGTAAGAATCCGGAGTAACATAGAAATAGCCCATAATGTCTTTCCCGGTTTCTTCCCGGCAGATCTTCCTGAACTTATTGCACCATGTGTAAAATTCCAGGAACTCTTCTTTTGTGCGGGCAAATATTTTGTCGATTGCGGCCATATTACTCTCCTTTTTTGATCAGTTCCAGCATTTGCAACAATCCATCCGACAGCGCTCCCTCGTAGGTGTCGAATAACGGATGTTTGCCGTAGGTAAACCAATCCATCCATTGAGGGCTGTTTTCGTTGCAGTTCGGCAGATAAACCTCCATCCAATGATATTTCCCCTCGCGATACTTATCAGAGCAATCATGGGCGATAACGTTGATTGCAATTCCCTTTCTCTCCCGCAGCCACTTCTGAGCCTGCCATAAAGACAAATACGGGAGTGCTTCTTTGTCGTATCTATCTTTTTGCTTTTGAGAAATTAGCCATCCTTTTCTAATCACAGCGTTATGGTCACAGCACTCATCCTCATCGTAATATGAGAATGATTTAGATGCAATCCATTTGTCGCACGGCTCATTGAATCCGGCAGACTTGAGAGCCTTTGAAAGCTCGTAGGAGCAGTAATCTTGGTTATTATCCATATTTTTATTACTTTTGCATTGTCGTTTGGTGGTGCTTACGATATTGAAGATTTAACATCGTCCCTGGTCGGAGACTGCCAAGCACCACATACAGCAGTCGATGGCCGGGGATGATTGTTTTTATTATGGAACATAGCAAAGAGTTTTATGAGAGCGTTATCCGCGTGATCGACTATCTCAACCCATACTCCAAGGGTGTCTGGGATGTAATGCCCGACAAAGGGCAAGAACTTGCCGGTGACTATTGGCCAGAGATAGGCAGGATGTTCAATGAGGATCTGCATCTTGGGTGGTTTGAATATGGTAAATTTCACATCAATAAACGTGAACAGCTCGCACCTCTCAGAAAAGATTGTGAACATGCGATCGAGAAGATTGATAAGGCGGAACGAGATCGGAAACTCAACAATCGCGGAATAAAGGTTGCGATGTGGTGCGCCATACTCGGTATTATCATATCTATTGTTTCGTTCATATGGACTATTCGTACGGATAATCGTCTTGATGAAATGGAAGATCGGGTGTTGAAACTGGAGCAAGTTGTGTTCCCTCGTCAATTGAATCACAATATACCACATCAGTAATCCTGTCTATACGTTCAGTCAATCTGTCCATTCTGTGGTTGATCTTCACATTGGATGCTATTATGATTGCTGAGCACAAAATATTCATGATCACTGTGAGAAGACATGCCGCCATAGAGAACCTTCTAAGAAAAGTATCGTCCTTCGGGGAGACGTATTGATTGTGTCTGATCTTCTTGTCTATTACAAGATATTTCCTGATTGCTTTAATCATAAATATTCATTATTTAAAAACTCTGCCGCCCTACACAATCAGGTAAGTCAGACTTGCCCTTTCGGGCGGTCAGAGTCGGTTATTTCTTCTCTTTTGGTTGATAATAGAAGCACTGAGTAAGCGGCTTCACAATACGCATACAACACCGGTGGGAAAGAACTCTGAGGTCGTTTGCCGCTTCGGAGAAGTATTCGCATTCCCCGTTATTGTAGAACTTACATTCAGTTACTTCCATCTTTCTTCTCTTTGGGTTCGTAATCGGGGCAATCGTTCTGCAATTCGCAATGCCATTCTATATTATTTGCAATTTCTTCCGCTATTGCAATACGGTCGATACAATGGCAGAAGTGCTTGCACTCGCTCGGGGTCTGTTCAGTCGGGGTCATCGTCATATACTCTCAGTTTTGTTTTGAGCCGTTCAACCATTGGAGTGAGTAATTTCTCGCACACCCATCCGGCAATAATGCCCGCTCCACCCATCAACAGAATAGGTGAGAATATCAAACAGATTATGCCGTTTATGGTGAAGCACACGGCTCTGCGGTGTTTCTTTTTCATATTCACTTAATTATGTTTATACCACATTACTGCACTTATAATCCATGCTACTACTATCAATACAATTAAGACAGGGATGTCTTGGGAGACTCCTAAACATTCTGTAAAATATACGGCTAATGCGATAATAGATACAATAAGGATTATACCAAGTATAGGCAAAAATCCATGTAACATTGCCAACAGTATCTTTTTCATCAGTCAATAACTAATTGGTTGTTGTCGTTGGTTTCAAGATAAAACTCAGTGTCATAAATATGCTCCAAGGCATCGTATTCCATTCGGTCTAACACCACCTCCATATCATCGGGATAGGCGGCTAATGCTTCCCTAAGTTCTTTTACATTCATTTCCTTTTCCTCCTAAATTTGTCAAACTTCGCGTAGGGCGAGACGTAGGATTTGCGGGTAGGCTTCTCGTAATATTGAGAAAGATTCTCATAAAAATTGACTATTGCCAACGACTCTAAAACCTTATAGGCTTCAACCTCTCTTTCCATCCTCAGTCAAGTTTAACGTGTTTGTCAAGCAAGGAACAAACAAGAGCGAATAGTGCGTCAATCAACTCAGGCGCGGCACAATCTCCAGCGATGTTGTCTCCGATCGCATCATACATAGCTCTCCACGCTTTTATATCCTCGTCCCAACAGATTGTAAGCACATAATGATATGCAAGGTTGTTTTTGTGGAGAACTTTCGGAAAAATCGAGAGTATGTCTGTCAATGTAAAAATTGGTTCAGACCAACGCGATTCATCGGGAGAAGTCGCACACAATGGCAGTTTGCTTGCATTTTCTTCGCTCACTCCGCGCTTGATAAGCTCTGCGGATTGTTCCGGTGTCAGTAAATTCTTCATAATCTATATTTTGGCATACTATTTGCAGATAGCATGATTGTAGTTGGTGGCTCTCCTACGAGGTAAGATATTTGTCAGTTCCGGTCTATGGTCGCAGAGAGCCACAATATTGCGTCCGTGGGTCGGGACTGACTTCATTTAACACTTATGTTTATGGGTAAGAAATCTACTCCAAAAGTCATTACGATGATCCGTGATGCGAAGACCGGACGCCTTGTTTCTGCTGAGTATGCGAAGCACCATCCGGCAACGACTGTTGTGGAGAAAAGGAAAGTGAACTAAAGGCTTTCTCCACAAGAAACTCAAGCAGGTAGGCATAGGCTTCATCGGCAGAATCGTTGCAGTCTATGCCCGCTTTTTGCAGTATGAAATACGCGGCATGGAATAACTCATGCACGAGCACTCCCATGTCTTTGGTATCTGAAGGATCTTTGGGAAGATATACCAATATGCCGCTGTTCTCAATCTGCAAAGTCTGTCCGAGTTTACAATCTCGAAGAGAATCACAAATCTCTTTTATCGCGTCTTGTGATAAAAACTTCGAGAGGTATTTGCGTAGTGGTTTCAAATTACCGCAATGCACGAGCACATCGCGGTTGTATATGTCTACTCTGATTATTTCAGTCATCTTATCAGTCTTTTAAGTTCTCTGCTTAATTCTCTCCGAAACCTCAGCCTCGCAAGCCGGAACCTAACAAGGTCTGCTGTCAGCGACGTCGGAGCCAAGCGGCACACTTCACGCTCTTGCTCGGATACGATTGTTAGAGACTTCATTCTTCATCTCCTTTCAGCATTTCGTATTCCTTTTTGCTCAAATCTTTAAGGCAAAGTATTGTCGGCAAATTCTTAAAGCCATTAACCTCCTTAATTTTACATATAATGCCGGTTAAATCAAGATTGCAAACCTGCATCATGCAATGGCCGTAAGTCGTTACATTCCCATTGCAACAAATGTAGCTGATGAAATAATACTTAGTCATGGCTCTCTCCTTTCTCCCGGCATGGGCAGTCGGGGTCGTGGGTGATGCCGCCTTTTCTATAACCTTTGTAGATGATATAACTGTGACCGTTATATTCAGCGGTTACAATCTTATCATAGACTGAGTTTAGCTGTTGTTGGTCTGTATTTACTTTACCCATTTGGGAGTCTTCCATGCACCCCGTCAGCGTCAGGGCAAGCAGGGCGAGGAGGGTTAGGGTCGGTTTCTTCATAATTCTTCCTTTTCAAATTCGGTTATCGGGAGTTTGGCAACCACGTGCCAAAGATGGTATCGAGACGGCTCCCATTGGATTTTATCTTTTGTAGCTTCGTGTATCTTGGAGCCTTTGCTGGCTTCTACGAGAACAACACCACGACTAACGTAGGTGAGTATGTTGTTGGCTGTCTGATAAACCTTGCCCGTCTTGCTCAGATTTACTTCGCCGGGCTTGTAGTACAGTCCCGTGGGGATATGCTTTATTCGGTAAGGCTTCATTGCTCGTTCAGTTTATATCCGTTGGATGTTACCCATTCAATTGCCTTTACACAAGCCTCTATTGGAGATTTATCCCACAGCTTGTGAAAGTTCTTCTTCTTGTCGTAGGTGCGGAATCTATCTCTGCCGCTAAACCATTGTACCTCCCACGCATCGTGCATACGGAGCTTGCTCAGTTCAAGCATATACTCATTTCCAAGCGGCGACATGATGGATGTTGGTAAGAGAGATAAAAGACGGCTGAGGCTCCACGCAGGAATAACCTCATAACTCTCTCTGCGGCTATCTCTTTCATGCACGGCACTGTCATAGTCCATTAAGGATAATGCGCCGCTGTCGTAACACATATCCGCCGTGTCAGCCGGCACTCCGCAGCGGAGAAGTCTGGCGGCCTGGTCTTGTGTAGTTGCTATCTGTCTTTCCATATCTCTTGTTTTGTGGTGGGCTATTTCTCCTCGCTCTCGCCGCGCAGGAGGGTGATGGGGGAGGTCATAGCGTCAGTCATTATTTTCGATTATCTCATACTCGCTTGTAGGTAGCTTGCCCGAAAGGATAGCGTTGCCGCAGGTAATTAAACCATTGTCTTCGTCGTAGGAAGGCACAAACACTATCACGTCGAAGCCATGTGCTTTCAAATCTTCCTCCACAGCCTTGTATGGAGTAAACAGCTCGTAGCCGTCAGTAGTCGCTATGTGGTTCTGTTCACAGCTTGCGGTGCGGTGCAGCGGAGTAATCTTGCACATAAACTTATCGGGGTCGAATAGTTCGCGCAGACGCTTGCCGTCTATGATAGAGTCATCAGCAAGCGCGAAGTTAAGCGCATACTTGCGCCCGATGGGCATAGGTAGCTCCCTGCCTATTTGGGCGATTTCTTCAAGAGGAAGCGAATTACCTGAAAACAGATATTCACGCTGCTTGTCGTCAGTAGAGTTGATAGAGAACTGAAGCCCGGCATCGCCGTTGAATACTCCATTCTTGACCTTATCCGTCCATTGACGCAGAAATTCGCGCAGCCCTCGGTTGTTTTTCGGTAACATAGTGCTTACGACCGGATGTATAAGCGAGTCGCCGATATAGGGACTTACGATTTTGTGTAGACTCAGAGCGTTGGCGATTACATCGTAGTTCCATGTCGGCTCTCCCATACGCGCATAATGGATATTCAGTCGCTTGGTGTGCTTTACTTCGGGATGCTGACGGATAGCGGTCAATATCTGGTCTCTCAGGTCAGCTTGCGTGGCATTGCGTCCAGCTCCCACTTTCGGCACATCGCAGAACTTACAATTCATAGAACATCCGTACTGAGTGGAGATGGTTATGACCCATTTCTCCGTAAGAGGCATAGGTTCGCCGTTAGGCACTCCGTTCAGTTCCCTCGTTATGCCGAGGAAGTCGGCTTTGATGTTCGCGTCTTTACCGTAGTCTCCTACTGTCAGGAACTCCAGCAGACCTTTCTCTCCTTGTGCGACGTAGATTTCACCCGTCGGCACCTTGATTGTCTTTGTTATCTTCATTTTCAATCTTTTTAAGCCATATGACGTCTGTTTTCACAGTTTATCGCCATATTTAATATTGTTTATTGGCAGCAAATTTAATAACTTTACATGAGAAACACAAGTTATTTTATAGAAAATAACAATATAATATGATTAAAAACAAGCACGCGGCCCCTCTCCCGATAAACCCACCTAACACGCAGTGTTATGGTGTAATAGCTGAAATACACATAATAAAGAACATGTAATGACAGTAGGATTTCTTTCCTTCAAATGAGAGAAAATAAACAACGTAAATAATTGATTATTAATATAGATTGTAGGTTATGTAGGATATGCTGGATTAAAAGACAAAAAAATTTTCTGTTTTATATACTATTGTTTTTATATATACACATAATTTAATCCTACATATCCTACATATAGATATAAAGTTATTGATATATAAAGAGTTGACTATGTAGGATAAGCCTTGTTTTCGCTTCATTCATCCCTCAGAATCCTGCATTTTGAGATTGGTTGATATAAATAGACTTATATCAGTGGTTTATGAGTAGCCGATTTCTACACCGAATGAAATAATGAATTTTGCTGAAAATAAACAGATTGCGTGGAACAATTTGTAAGGTGTGGAATAATGGAAAATTAAAAATTTAAAAATTTTATAATAAAAATTTCGGAGAGGGGTGACATATCAAATTTTTTCGCCCACAAAGGGGGTGTCCCGTACCTCTGCCGGCTCTCCATATCGCCGTATTATTGCAGTAAATCAGAGGATTGCGGGGTTAATCGACTGATTTTCCGTTGCGTTCAGCAAAATATTGGGTCAAATAGTTGGTTAACTCTTCGGCTCGCTCGTATGAAAGCGGAATATAAAACTGCACACGCTTTTCGTCTTCGACAGCGGCCTCTTGCTTCATCCGCTGCAACGCACTTATCTCTCGGATAGCCGCTAATTTATCAGATTCTTTTTCGCTCCTCTCCGCGATCCCCACCAGTTTTCCGATAATAGAGTCCTTGTTTAAATACTCCTTTACTACGGCCGGATCTGTTTCGGCCTCAACGTTGGTGTTGCCCTCTTTCCTCGGCCGACCCCTACGTTTTGCCGGCCGCGCGTCTGTGTCGGTGGCTGTTACTTTCTCTTCGTCAAGTTGCTTGATCAATCGTTTCAGTCCTGGCCGTTGTCCGATATAGTTGCTTGCTTTGGTTGACAGGGCGGAAGACGTTGAAACCGCCGGGCGATAGATCGCCGCAAATGCTTCCGCAACTGATGCGCCCGCCGTCGACAACATAGCAAATAACACATCTTTCGGATCTACGCCGTGAATGCGCGCCAACTCAGAAATCTTCTTTGAAAACTGCATATTTTAACAATAGTTAATTAACATTTGAATAACGATTTATGCTTTGGCTCTCTACGGTGCTCTGTGTTGCAAAGATAGCAAAAATATGTCTTTACTCAAAGCAAGACCGGAGAAAGACGCTTAGTGTGGCTGTATTCGTGTTGTGTGCTGGTGTTGCTCTGTCTATATTGGAAAAGTGTTAAAATTACTAATTTAAGTATCTGAGAAATAATTACTTAGATGTTGCATAAGTCAGAATATTTTTGTAATTTTGTAATACAGAAAGCGACACAAAAAAAGCCTCCGGCGTCGCTCTTCTCAGATAAGCACGGAGGCACAAAGTTAAATAAAGTATCAACAAAGTTAAATAAAGTATTCCAATTATGAAAACTTTCCAGACAATTCAAGAGGCTGCAAGCTTCATCAGCAGCCACGCAAACACCGGAAACGAAATCACCCTTAACGACTGCCTTTGCTTTGGCATGGGTGTTTACACTTACACTCGTGAATGTATCGCCGCCGGTCTTACTGTAAGCTCCGAGAAACGTACATTTCACCACCTCAACGAAAGCGAGTTGTTAACGCTACTCGCATGGCTCCAGGATAACGACGGTTATTTAATTGCCGCCTGATCCTCCCACGGTTGCGCTATCAGACCACACCGGGCAAACATCCTCAAACATCCACCCACAAAACCAAATCACGATGAAATCAAATAACACCATATCCGGAACCATGAACACAAACAAAGTAAAGACAATGCAGGAAATAGAAAATCAGGCTTACCGATTGAGCGAACGCAACTGGAGCCGCCGTAATGTGTGGGAGTCTTCCGAGGCTTCAAGAGCGGCAAAAAACAACCGAGATAAGCTAATTGATAAGGCTTATTTAAATGCAGCTGCAAAGCATTTGACAGCAAAAGCCCGGATAATCAACGAATTTTTATTTGTCCGCCCGATACATGAGGCTTTCTGTGTGGCACTCGAATACAGTTCTCCAGCCGTGGGAATGTCGTTAAAAGTCGCTTCTCCATTCTGTGTTGAAGAATTATTAAACAACCCCGAACAAGTATTAGAAAAGCTCAACGCATGAAACACACCATTAAAGCCACGGCGGCGTTTATCGGCATAGTTGCCGCCGTGGTACTCTTCAGCTACTTCATTAAGGCGTTCGGCTGTCTTATGATCCATATTTCCGAAACCTATAACGTACCACTCTAAAAGCAAAAAGCAATGAGAATCTACAAAGAAAATACCAACGATAACGGATATGCCAAGACGTGTTACGCCTCCGACAACATGGCGGAATATCAGCTTACAAGCGCATACGCGCACGACCTGTATACAGATTATGTAGACCGGTACGACCGCGAACCGTCGGCGCGCTGGTATAACAGCCATTTCAATTTTACACGAACCAAATAACCCTTAACCATCAACAATCATGCAGACAATCAAAGTAAACACAAGCAAAACAGAATACGGCGTTGCCTTCAGCATCGACGGCGGGAACTTCCTGGCAGCCGTCGGGAATGACTTTCACAACAAAGGGCGTTACGCCGGGCAATTCAGCCCCTATGCATCCTGCAATAACAGTACATTTGCGGATGCCGTGGAGTTCATCAGCGATGCAATAGTTAACCACTTCGCCGCCTTTGGTCTGAACGTCGAATTTGTCAACGCATAAAACAAAAGGATATGACCTACAAAGAGCAAATAACAAAGACCGTTTCAGCCATCACGGAACACACTGAATGCTGCTGGGTTAAAACATGGCTTGTTAACGGCGTTGAACGCCTACAAGCATATAAGGGATTTTTCTATGCAAGTAAGCCAATATATAGCCTTATTTCATCTTGCGGTGATAGGATGGAAATAAGCGCGGAAGACTTCAACAACCGACTAAACGCGATATTAAACGCATAACAGAAACCTTTCCCGGCATGGTGTCAACGTGTGTTCGATTCACACGCCGGGAGCCAATAACTAAATACAAACAGATATGGCAAGCACAGATTTAGACGCTAAAATGATTCTTCGCTTACTCCGTGAAGAGTATTTGATTAAGCCCGGAGAGTCCGACAGCTTTACGCTTAATATCGACGGCGCACAGTGGGAAATGAAACTCAAAAGAGAGTCAGAGGTATATTTGCCGTTTAAATACTACCTTACCGGAAAGCGTGTAGAACCGTGGCCGTGTGGAACTCACGCGACAGTAAGCCGACGCTTCGCAACAATAGACGACGCATTACTTCACTGCCTCAACCACTTCAACGAAAACGCGAATGTGCGAAACAAATACAATAGTATTGAGGACGCATTTGTATTAAGATAATTCTAAAATTCCCCTTTCAACACCGCCCGACAGTAAAATGTACCTCCGGCGGGAGAAAGGCCGACAGAAACGAAATAAACAAGCAAAATAAAGATATGGAGACAACCACAACAAAAACCGTGACATGCGGAATTTACAACCGCGTTCCGACTGGCCGTTATATTGGCGGCGTTGAGCAAATAAGCACCGTTAAAACAGGCGAGCGAACAACGCATTACACATTTGCCGCGCACGCTGACAGCATCGAGATAAACGGCGTAAAATACCGCGTCGAGGATTGCAGCGAGTTTGCAATCAAGATACAGCGTACGAAAATTAAAGCGCATGACGGCGCAAAGGGACTAATCAAATTGTTCCTATCTGACAATTTGGACGGATGGGAGCTTAAAATAATAGAGAATTGCAAACCGATGAATTAACCCGCCCCACGGCACAACGGAAAGACGATGAGGACAAAGACTCCGAAACAGATATTTGAGCAGTGGCAGCGCATTGCGAGAAATGCCACAACACGCGCAAACATCGAAAGAGCGAAACGCGCCGCCCATATATCCCGCTGCTACTGGGATAATATCTACAAGGCTTACGGCATTGCAGACCGACTCAATTACGGCGATACTGCCAAATGCAATGAGATCTGGAACACAGCAGCCGTCCCCGCCTCAGTCTACGCAAAACAAGTCTAACCCTCTAAACATATACAAATATGGCAATCTACAAAGTACGCATCAAGACAGAAGGAAACAAAACCACCTATACGACAAATGCTACAACTCTGGCAACCGTGGTGTATCGCGCCGATCTCGACAAATACGACGTATCAACGCCCAACAGCAGCGTATTGGCAGACACAGAGCCGGAAGCCCAGAACACAGCACGCGAAAGTGTAACGGCGTTTCTCGCGACTCTGGGGATAGTACCTGAATTTATTAACGATTAAAAATTACGATCATGTTTATTATAGCTATTATCTGTGCAATCTGTTGGCTCGGTCCGGCTCTGAAAGACGGGAGCAACGTAAAGTGAATAATCCCTAAAACGAAAAGCGATGAAATATAAGACGGTCAAATTAAACGAAAAGGAAATTGCAATGATTAAGCACCTCATTTCTTCAACGTATGTAAATGAATACAGCCCGTTATCGGCTCGGGAATCATTGCAGAAGAAACTCAACGTATAATAACCACCCATCCCGGCGAGGGAGAACCACAGCGGAGCGACACCGCGGCCGGGAACTATCAACAACAAATAAAATCATACGAATATGGAAACTATCATCAACAAACTTCCCGAAGATATAAACTATATGTTTTATATCAAGCCAAAAGGCGCAAAGCGATTCAGTACCTACAATCCCGGCAAAGGCACAATGGGAACGGGACGCGTATTTACAGAACTATACCGCAAAGAGCATCTTTCGGCTGTCTGCAAATGGATAGCCGAGGACAATAGCGGGGACTTCGCATATCAACTCCGCAGCGGGGACGGTAAGAAAATATATTGGGAGCACAACCCAATGGCCACACAAGCCGTAGAAACACCCCGAATTTCTACGGAAACAGCCGAAGCGACATGTGGTATTGCCGAACTTTGCGAACTCGCTCAGACAGCCTAAAACGCCTATTGGCAGATCTTACCGAAATTCAAAACATTTTAGTAAATTTGCAAAAAAAACAAACAGCCATGTATCTCTGTAAAAACAAATTCCTGAACATCCTCCTCAACATTCTGCTTCTCGTCGTACTTCCATGTGCCGGAGGAGTCCTACTTTACTTCTATGTTGAGTATGTGATTCTTCTCATTCTGGTAATACCGGGATTCATCGCCTTTCTCCGCGGAGTTATGAAGAACGGCAGCGACATGAAGTAATTAATCAGTAACTTAACAGATTAAAAGATTATGGCTATAAATGTCTATTGCAGGGTTTCAACCCTTGAACAAAATTACGACCAGCAGATGCAGGATATTAAGGCATATTTCGCCGCCCACAGCCTCAAAATGGAAGATGTGGCCGAGATAGTGGCCGAGCACGAAAGCGGCGGCAAATCGTACACTGACCGCAAATTTCAGCAACTCCTCAACAAGTGCAAGCCCGGCGACTACATCTATGCAGCGAGCACCGACCGTCTCGGACGTAATTTTATCGACATGATGCGACTTATGGAGGACGCCAAGAAGCGCGGTG
>OHAJ01000917.1_pt1 | contig 21985 bp, 11 predicted proteins | sample 1577101 | NCBI WGS metagenome assembly OHAJ01 (sample SAMEA3541531, study PRJEB24748) | human gut metagenome | biome: human gut; feature: human-associated habitat; material: faeces | place: China | collected 2012
TGCCAGTTGGTGACGTTCGTTTCCACGCCGATGCTCGTTGTTCTCGCCGAAATACTGGCGACGCTCGCTGTGACCCAATATTACGTATTCGGCACCGGTTGATTTAACCATTGACGCGCTGACCTCACCTGTATATGCACCCTTTGCATGCTCCGAACAGTTCTCCGCACCAAGCTTCACGAGTTCGGGTTCGAGAACCGCATTCACGGAAGTGAGGTGTGTGAAAGGAACGCATACGATAACATCGCAATTTGCTTTCTTGCCCTTGAGAAGGGTGTTAACATTGTTGGCGAGTTCAACACCCTCTTCGAGAGTAGTGTTCATCTTCCAGTTGCCGGCTACAATATTCTTTCTCATTTTCTTAAAATTTAATATCTGTATCTTTAATTAATCTTGCAAAATTAGTTTATTTTATCGTTAAATCAAAATTAAGGGCGCCTAAACATCCTTCCGACGGCAAAAATCGTATCCTTATACCCAATATTATTGGAAACCCATGAAAAATTTGTTATATTTGCAAGTTAAGTAAGTGATCAAATTAAAACGACAATGTTTAATCCGATCACTTACTTAAGAAATTAAGATGGATTTTAAACTGACAAGCGATTATATGCCAACCGGCGACCAGCCCGAGGCAATTGCGGAACTTGCGGAAGGTGTGCTGAGCGGGCAGAAACATCAGACTCTGCTCGGCGTGACCGGAAGCGGCAAGACTTTCACCATGGCCAATGTCATACAGAAGGTCAAACGCCCTACCCTCATCCTGTCGCACAACAAGACGCTCGCCGCACAGCTGTACGCGGAGTTCAAGAATTTCTTTCCGGAGAACTCGGTGCAGTATTTCGTGAGCTATTATGACTATTATCAGCCGGAGGCCTACATTCCCGGTTCGGACAAGTATATAGAGAAAGACCTGATGATCAACGAACAGATTGACAAGCTGCGTCTTTCGACGGCCGCCGCTTTGCTTTCCGGCAGACGTGACATCGTGGTCGTATCATCGGTGAGCTGCATATACGGTATGGGAAATCCTGAAGATTTCGCACAGACCGTGGTCCGCATAACAGTCGGAGACCATATATCGCGAAACGCGTTTCTGAGGAAGCTCGTCGATTCGCTCTACAGCCGCACCGAGACAGAACTTTCACGCGGACAATTCCGGGTGAAAGGCGACACTGTCGACATCATGCTTTCTTTCGAGGAAATACAATTGCGCGTGATATTCTGGGGTGACGAAATCGAACAGATACAGACCGTCGATCCTGATTCAGGCATGCCAATAACGGATCTCGAGGGATTCAACATATATCCGGCAAACATATTCGTATCGTCGAAAGAGCGTACGGCACAAGCCGTGGACCGCATAGCGGTAGATCTGGGCGCGCAGTGCGAGTTTTTCAGACGTGAAGGCAAAATACTTGAGGCGGAACGCCTTAGGGAACGAGTGACATATGATCTCGAAATGATCAAGGAACTGGGACACTGCAGCGGCATCGAGAACTATTCACGGTATTTCGACGGACGCGAGCCGGGCATGAGACCGTTCTGCCTGCTCGACTATTTTCCGAAAGATTTCCTCACCATAATAGATGAGAGCCATGTCACACTACCTCAGATAAGAGGCATGAACGGAGGAGACCTTTCCCGCAAGATGAACCTTGTGGAATACGGGTTCAGGCTTCCGGCAGCCATTGACAACAGGCCCCTGAAATTCGATGAATTCGAAAGACTCACGCCGCAGGTCATATACGTCAGCGCCACACCCGGAGACTATGAGATGCAGCAGACCGAGGGGATATTTACCGAACAGGTTATCCGCCCGACCGGCCTCCTTGATCCGGAAATAGAGGTGCGTCCGACACTTAACCAGATCGACGACCTGATGGAGGAGATTCGCCTGCGCATAGAGGCGGGTGAACGCACGCTCGTCACCACCCTGACAAAACGCATGGCAGAGGAACTTAACCGACACCTTATGAAATGGGGTATCAATTCCGCCTACATACACAGCGATGTCGACACTCTGGAACGTATACGCATTCTCGAAGATCTGCGTCAGGGTGTCTACGACGTTCTTATAGGTGTCAACCTGCTCAGGGAAGGTCTCGACCTGCCTCAGGTAAGCCTCGTGGCCATTCTCGACGCCGACAAAGAGGGATTTCTGCGCAACCACAGATCGCTGACACAGACCGCAGGACGCGCCGCGCGAAATGTGCACGGAAAAGTAATAATGTATGCCGACAAAATAACAGACTCCATGCAACGCACCATCGACGAGACCGAACGAAGACGCGCGAAACAGATGGCCTACAATATGGAGCATGGCATCACCCCCACCCCTATCGTAAAGAAAAGCGGAAACGACCTCATAGAGATATACGAAAGCGGCGAACGCGACCGGAAGACCGACAAATCGAAGGCAAGCAAAGGAAAAGTCTCCGCGACGCAAAAACCGATAAGCGGGCAGGTCTCACCGAAGGCTCCGCGTCCGTATATAGAGGAAGAGCATACGGCATCATACGCCGCCGACCCCGTAATAGAGTATATGAGTCTGCCAGAAATTGAAAAACGCATAGAAAGCGTGAAACGCGACATGATAGCCGCGGCAAAACGCACCGACTTCATAGAAGCCGCCCAACTGCGCGATGAACTCATTAACCTGCAGGACCTTCAGGTGTCGTTGCAAAAAGAGAATGCCGATGCTGTCAAAAAGTGATTTTCTTCCGACCTCCTGCGATGAAATGGAGACTCTCGGCTGGGACCAGGCCGACATCATAATTTTTTCGGGTGACGCATATGTGGACCACCCTTCATTCGGAGCCGCAGTAATCGGCAGGACTCTCCAGAAAGCCGGCTATCGGGTGGCGATCGTTCCTCAGCCCAACTGGCGTGACGATCTTCGTGATTTCAAAAAACTTGGCGCGCCGCGTCTCTTCTTCGGAGTGTCGGCGGGGGCGATGGACTCGATGGTGAACCATTATACCGCCAACCGGAGGTTGCGCCACGATGACGCATACACAGCCGGAGGCAGACACGGCATGCGGCCCGACATGCCGACAATAGTTTATTCGAGGATTCTGAAAAATCTCTATCCCGACGTGCCTGTGATAGCCGGAGGAATTGAAGCGTCTCTCAGACGTGTGGCGCATTATGACTATTGGGAAGACAGGCTGCGCCCTTCCATACTTCTCGATGCGCCCGCAGATATGGTGACATACGGCATGGGAGAGCGTACGATTCTTGAAATCGCAAGCCGTCTGGAGAGAGGTGAAAAAATAAAAGAGATGACCGATGTGCAACAGACGGCCTTAATAACCGACAAAGCGGTTGCCGAAGGCGACATCGTGCTGCACAGTTTTGAAGAGTGTCTTAAAAACAAGAAACTGCAGGCTCTGAATTTCAGACATGTCGAGGAGGAGTCCAACAAGTATTCGGGAGCCGTGATCTGGCAGGAGGCAAACGGAAAATGGATAAAAGTCAATCCGATGCTTCCACCCATGACAACCGAAGAGATAGACGCCTCGTTCGATCTGCCGTATACCCGGGTGCCGCATCCGAGATATAAGGGGAAAACCATTCCGGCTTATGACATGATACGTCATTCGGTATGCATGCACAGGGGGTGTTTCGGAGGGTGTGCATTCTGTACGATATCCGCGCATCAGGGAAAATTCATCGCCTCAAGATCGAGAGAATCGATTGTCCGCGAAGCCCGGAAAGTAACTCAGATGGAGGACTTCAAAGGCTACATCTCCGATTTGGGCGGTCCTTCGGCCAACATGTATGCCATGGGAGGAAAAGACAAAAATATATGTCGGAAATGCACGCGGCCGTCATGCCTCCATCCCAAGCCATGCAGGAATCTTGACAACAACCATGGTCCGCTGCTTGATGTCTATCACGCGGTGGACGCGTTGCCGGGAGTAAAGAAATCATTTATCGGGAGCGGTGTCCGCTACGATCTCGCCATGGCGCCGTCCGGATCACCGGACACGGACCGCACAAACCGGGACTATCTGCGCGAACTCATTACCGATCACGTAAGCGGAAGACTGAAAGTCGCACCAGAGCATACTTCAGACGAAGTCCTGATGTGTATGCGCAAACCGCCGTTTGACCAGTTCAGAAAATTCAAGCGCATATTCGACCGGACCAACGCGGAAGCCGGATTACGCCAGCAACTCATACCCTACTTCATATCGTCGCATCCGGCGTGTCGGGAAGAGAATATGGCCGAACTTGCCGCGATCACCAAAGATCTCAACTTTCAGCTCGAACAAGTGCAGGATTTTACACCTACTCCAATGACTGTCGCGACCGAGATCTATTATTCGGGCTATCATCCATACACCGGCGAACGTGTATTCACAGCCCGGACCGAAAAAGAAAAGCTTGCCCAGCGTCAATTCTTTTTCTGGTGGAAACCGGAAAGCAGAACGTCGATCCTCGCTGAATTAAGAAAGATGCATCGGCCAGATCTGATCCAGACTCTCTATCCTGGAAACCGCAATGATTTCTCAAACAGCACCAATAGGACTAATAGGACTAATAGGACTAATAAGACCAATTGGTCCGATAAGTCCGACGACATTAAAGAAACCAACAAAACCCATAATACCAAAAAACACAAAAGATCATGAACAAAACAGGATTGAAAATGTGTGCAATGTTATTGCCAATGGCCCTGACCGCATGTTCTGACAAGAACGGCGGCGGAGATGCCAAAGTGATTGAAAAGCCGGAGATCAAGATTGAGAACGGCATGTTGACGCCGGAGGTACTTGAGGCATTCGGAAGAATTTCCGAAGCGACCCCTTCGCCCGACGGCACAAAAATCATCTTCACCCTCACCTATGAAGATATCCAGGAGAACAAAGGAAACTCCGAGATATACGTCATGGAGGCGGACGGCAAAGATATGAAGAGGCTGACCAAAACCGCAGGCTCTGAATCAAACCTACAATGGATCGACAACGGAGAGAAGATCGCTTTCCTGCGCCATGACGCAGACACCGACGCCGTGCAGATCTTCAGCATGAACCCCGACGGATCGGGCGTAAAGCGTCTTTCGAGCGAAAAGAACGGAATCGAATGCTTCAAGATCAGTCCCGACGGGAAGCATGTGGTATTTGCATCGGCAATCGATGACTACAACAAAAATGACGAAGAACTTTTCAAAGATCTTCCCAAGACAACAGGACGCGTGGTCGACGATCTCGGCTACAAGCACTGGGACGAATGGGTGACAAAGATTCCCCATCCTTTTGTAGCGGAACTTGACGGGGAAGTAAAGAATGCCAAGGATATCATGGAGGGAGAACCTTTCGAATGTCCGATGCGCCCCTTCGGCGGAGCCGAGTCATTCGCATGGTCGCCCGACGGCACAAAACTGGTGTACGTGAGCCGCAAGCTCAAGGGAATGGAGTATGTTTTCTCTACAGATTCCAATCTTTATCTCTATGACCTTGCAAACGGAAAGACCGAACAGCTCACAGGCGAGGGCTTCCCCGGATATGACACGGATCCCGTTTTCTCTCCCGACGGAAAAAGCCTCGCATGGCTCTCGATGCCTACAGCAAAATATGAAAGTGACAAGAAGCGTCTGATGGTAATGGACATGAACAGCCGTGAGTCGCGTGATCTGACTGCGAACTGGGATTACTGGCCCGAACAGATAGCATGGGCCAAGAACGGTGCCTCCATCTGGTTCACAGGTTATTACGAGGGCGTGTCACCTGTCTTCACGATAGACGTGAACACATGCGCCATCGACACCGTGGCTACAGGCCAGTTCGACTATGTGGGCGTGAATCCAGTCGCAGACAACGCCGCAATCGCAATGCGCCACTCCATGCGCGAGCCCAACGAAATATTCCTTGTTAGCAAAGGTGAGAAAGAAGCAAAGCAACTCACATCCGTAAACAAGGACCTCATCGACCAGCTCAAGCTCGGAGATGTCCGCAAGGTTATCGTTCCGACCACCGACGGCGGCCAGATGACATGCTGGGAAATTCTGCCTCCCGATTTCGATCCCAACAAGAAATATCCCGCAATCCTCTATTGCCAGGGAGGCCCGCAGCAGGCAGTTAGCCAGTTCTGGAGCTATCGCTGGAACTTCATGATCATGGCGGCGCACGGCTACGTGATCATAGCACCCAACCGACATGGCGTACCCGGCTTCGGAACAGCATGGAACCGTCAGATCTCCGGAGACTACGGCGGCCAGAACATGCAGGATTATTTCGCAGCCACCGACTACATCAAGGCACAGCCATATGTCGACGCCGACCATGTCGGCGCGATCGGAGCAAGCTACGGCGGCTTCTCTGTGTACTGGCTTGCAGGACACAACGACGGCCGCTATGCAGCCCTTGTGGCACATGCCGGCATCTTCAACGTAGAGGCACAATATCTCGAGACAGAGGAGATGTGGTTTGCCGACTTCGACCTCGGTGGTCCGTATTGGGACAAGGAGAACGCCACCGCACAGCGCACCTATGCCAACTCTCCCCACCGCTACGTCAACAACTGGACCGCACCGATGCTCATAACCGTCGGAGAACTCGACTACCGTATCCTCGCCTCGCAGGGCATGCAGGCATTCAACGCCGCAAAGATGCACGGACTCGAAGCGGAGATGCTTGTCTTCCCCGACGAAAACCACTGGGTGCTCAAACCTCAGAACGCGATCCTCTGGCAGCGCACATTCTTCCGCTTCCTCGACAAACATCTGAAGAAACAATAAGAAGCCGTTAAAAAACAGCGGTCAATCCATATCAAGGCGTCCGGCACAGTGCCGGACGCCTGTTTTATATCCTACCTAAAATAGGGTATTTTGCCACAATGATTTGGCTGTGCGGATTATTGGTTGTAATTTTGTAAAGGATAGTGAAAGAATGTCAGGAGTTAAACTGTTCTAATATCAGAGAATTTCCGATATTCCACTATTTTTAAACAGCTTCTTAGAAAAACATGCGACTATCAGATTTAAAGCCGGGACAGACCGGCGTTATCACCAAGATATTAGGGCATGGGGCCTTCCGCAAGCGCGTTATGGAGATGGGATTTGTGCGCGGACGGGAGGTAAGCGTCATTCTCAACGCCCCACTGCAGGATCCTGTAAAATACGCCCTCATGGGCTATGAAGTCTCTCTCAGACGCGCCGAGGCCAATCTCGTCGAAGTCGAACTGCTTGAGGACTGGAATGCATCGGCCACACATGCCGACAACGCCTGTGACATAAAGGAATGCGACACTTGCGACACGGGAGAGAAGCGTCTTCGCAAGGATAAAATAATCAATATCGCGCTTATCGGAAATCCCAATTGCGGCAAGACATCGCTCTTCAATATGGTGTCGGGCGCACACGAACACGTCGGAAATTACGCGGGAGTGACTGTCGGTGCAAAAGAGGGATCACTCAAATACAAGGGCTACAGGCTTAACATTGTAGATCTGCCCGGCACATATTCACTTTCGGCATATTCGCCTGAAGAGCTGTATGTGATGAGATATCTGCGGGAAGAGACTCCAGATGTGATAGTGAATGTGATCGTGGCTTCAAATCTGGAACGCAACCTGTATCTGACAACGGAGCTCATAGACATGAACCTGCCTATGGTGATCGACCTCAACATGTATGACGAGCTGCAGAAAGGAAACGCAAAGCTCGATTACAAATCCCTCGGCAAAATGCTCGGAGTGCCATTCGTGCCTACGATAGCATCTACGGGATGGGGAATCGACAAGCTTCTCGATACCGTAATCGAGGTATACGAGATGAAAAATCCGGATACACGCCACATACACGTCAGCATGAATCCGGAAATCGAACAGGCTGTATCCGGTTTGAATCAGGAATTCAAACCGGACCATACGGTAACGGAACATTTCTCGCCGCGCTTCCTCGCGATAAAATTTATGGAGCGTGATCCGGAAATAGAGAATATGCTCAAGGACAATGCGAATTATCTACGTTGGGCAGCTATGCGCGACAAAGAGGACGCACGGATACAGGAACAGCTGAACGAAGACGTGACATCCGCGATCTCCGCCGATAAATACGGATTCATCCAGGGCGCGTTGCGGGAAACGATGGAAGGATCTCTCGACAAAGAAGAGAAGTCCACAAAAATAATCGACGCCTTTGTCACAAACAAACTGTTCGGCTTCCCGATATTTCTGATAGCCATGTGGGTGATGTTCTGGGCCACATTCCAGCTCGGAAGCTATCCGATGGAATGGATAGAGAATCTCGTGGGATGGATTTCGGAAAAAATCGGCGAATACATGACTGACGGCCCGCTGAAAGATCTCCTGCTTGACGGCGTGATCGGAGGTGTGGGAGGTGTCATAGTTTTCCTTCCCAATATCCTTATCCTTTATGCTTTCATATCTTTTATGGAAGATTCGGGATATATGGCGCGCGTGGCATTTATCATGGACAAACTGATGCACAAGATGGGACTGCACGGCAAATCTTTCATTCCTCTGGTCATGGGTTTCGGATGCAACGTCCCAGCCATAATGTCCACACGAATCATAGAAAGCAAATCAAGCAGACTTATAACGATCCTTATAAATCCATTTATCAGTTGTTCGGCCCGAATACCTATTTATGTGCTTTTGGCCGGAGCTTTCTTTCCGCAACATGGCGCATGGATATTTGTCGGTCTGTATCTCCTCGGAGTCATAATAGCGGTCCTTACCGCCAAATTGCTTCGCAAATTCTGGTTCAAAGCCGACGAGACACCCTTTGTAATGGAGTTACCACCATACCGTATGCCGACTTTCAAGGCCACCATGCGCAACATGTGGGGAAAAGCGGAACAGTATCTGAAAAAAATGGGAGGACTGATCCTCGTGGCATCAATCATCATCTGGGCACTCTCCTATTTCCCGCACTACTCTTCAGAAGACGTACCCGAGACATTCCGCACGGAAGCCATGGCCGACATGCCCGAATCAACACTTGCCGACAATGACGAAAGTTCAATTGAGGAACTTGTGACTACCGAATATCAGCAGGAGCATTCAATCCTCGGCTATGTAGGCAAAGCAGTCGAGCCTGTCATGGCGCCGATGGAATTCGGCTGGAAGACATGTGTGTCGCTGATAGCCGGCGCCGCAGCCAAAGAGGTAGTCGTCTCCACACTCGGAGTCCTGTATGTGGGTGATGACGATGCAGCTGCACTATCGGAACGATTGAGCACGCCATCGAAAATCACGGGAAAAGCACCGTTTGACAAAGCCTCGGCACTGGCATTCCTGGTATTCGTGCTGCTCTACTTCCCCTGCATCGCGACACTGACCGCCATAACAAAAGAGACCGGCAGCTGGAAATACACCGCATTCTCGCTACTATACAATACATGTCTCGCATGGATACTCTCCTTCGCGACATACCACATAGCTTCACTCTTGATGTAGAAACCGATTGTTTTTAAATTACCCAAACCCCGGCCATACATAATTATGACCGGGGTTTGACCGTTTATTAAAAACGTCACGACTACCCGATATACTATGCCGGAATAATTTTGGCACATGATTTGTTATAAGGATAGATAAACCGATTTTAGATTTAATGAAGAACGATTTTTCAAAACAGTTCAGGCCTATGCTCGAGATCGCTCTCGGAGAGGCCAACAGATTCAATTCTCCTGTGATCACTTCCGAACATTTTGTGCTCGGTTCACTGAAACAGCAGGAAGGATATGCTTTCAAGATATTAAACCAGCTCAATATTCCAATAGACAAAATAATAGCCGAACTTGAAGAGTACCTTTCCGAACCGCACCAGCCCGGAGAGACCACTACCCTGTTCGAACAGCAATACAAGATAAACCTTGCCGCCATCCGTCATCTTCAGCTCGCGACCTCAGAGGCCAGAAAGATGAATGCCCACGTGATCGGCAGCGAGCACATACTTCTCGCGCTTATCCACGACAAACGCGCCATGGACTCCTCGATTCTCCAGCACATAAAGGAAGAGTATCTCAACTTCGACATATCAGTGCAGAGTTTCGGCACTCCCGGCGAGACTCCACAGATGGGCAAGGATTTCAGCGAGGACGAGGATGAAGAGGACGCTACCACACCCACACAGGGGACGCCGTCGGATAACCCTCAAAAAAGCACGCAACGCAGCGATTCCAAAGGGCGCAAAAGCGACACTCCGGCACTTGACAAATTCGGCTACGACATGACTAAAGCTGCTGCCGAAGGTCGACTTGATCCTGTAGTGGGCCGGGAAAACGAGATAGAACGTCTCGCCCAGATCCTGTCACGCAGAAAGAAGAACAATCCCGTACTGATCGGAGAGCCGGGCGTAGGAAAGTCCGCGATAGTCGAAGGGCTCGCGCTCCGCATCGTGCAGCGCAAAGTCTCGCGCATACTGTTCGACAAACGTGTGGTCGGACTCGACATGACAGGCATGGTGGCCGGCACCAAATATCGCGGCCAATTCGAAGAACGCATAAAGACCGTGCTTGACGAGCTTTCGAAAAACCCAGATATCATTCTCTTCATAGACGAAATACACACTATCGTCGGGGCTGGAGGCGCACCGGGATCAATGGATGCCGCCAACATTCTCAAACCGGCACTCGCGCGCGGCGAGATACAATGCATCGGTGCCACCACTCTTGACGAATATCGTCAGAATATCGAAAAAGACGGTGCTCTCGAACGCCGTTTTCAGAAAGTCATGGTGGAGCCTACCACTCCGGAAGAGACCCTTGAGATTCTGCGTCAGGTCAAAGAGAAATACGAGGACCATCACAACGTCCGCTATACCGACGAGGCACTGGAGGCTTGCGTCAATCTGACCGAAAGATACGTAAGCGACCGCAATTTTCCGGACAAGGCGCTTGACGCACTCGACGAGGCCGGAAGCCGCGTGCACATCACCAACATCGTAGTGCCTGAAGAGATCGAGACACTTGAAAAGAAAATCGACGAACTCACGCAGGAAAAACTGGCTGCAGCCAAGTCTCAGGACTACGAGAAAGCAGCCTCGCTCCGCGATGAGGTCGTAAAGACAAAAGCTGCTCTTGAAACGGCAAAGAAAAACTGGGAAGACAGCCTAAACAGCGACCGTCAGGAAGTCGACGACGAAAAAGTCGCCGAGGTAGTCGCACTGATGACCGGTGTTCCGACCCAGAGAATAGCCCAGGCAGAGGGAACGCGTCTCATACAGATGGGAGATGCACTCAAAGGATCCGTAATAGGCCAGGATGACGCCATCAAGAAAGTAGTGAAGGCAATCCAGCGCAACCGCATAGGTCTCAAAGATCCCGACAAGCCCATAGGCGTATTTATGTTTCTCGGGCCGACCGGTGTCGGAAAGACACTGCTCGCGAAGAAACTTGCAGAATATCTGTTTGATTCCTCCGATGCGCTGATCCGGGTCGATATGAGCGAATTCATGGAGAAATTCACGGTGTCGCGACTCGTGGGCGCGCCTCCGGGATATGTAGGATATGAAGAAGGCGGCCAGCTGACAGAGAAAGTCCGCCGCAAGCCATATTCCGTAGTGCTCCTCGACGAGATCGAGAAAGCGCATCCCGATGTGTTCAATCTTCTGCTGCAGGTCATGGATGAAGGCCGTCTCACTGATTCGCTCGGACGCAAGATAGATTTCAAGAATACCATCCTGATCATGACGAGCAACGTCGGATCCCGACAGCTAAAAGACTTCGGGGGCGGAGTGGGATTCAACACATCGGAGGCAAGCAAGGAACAGGCACACGGAGTAATATCAAAAGCGCTGAATCGCGCATTCTCACCGGAATTTCTAAACCGTGTGGACGACATCATAATGTTCGACCAGCTTGACAAGGATGCCATCTTCAGCATAATAGATATCGAGTTGCGGGATTTCTTCGCGCGTGTCGAAAAACTCGGGTTCCATCTCGAACTCACCCAAGAAGCCAAGAACTTCATCGCGGAGAAAGGCTATGACAAGAATTTCGGCGCCCGGCCTCTCAAACGTTCCATACAGAAATATCTTGAGGATGAACTGGCGGAACTTATGCTTAAGCTTGGAGCGGAGGGCCAGATCGGAGGCCGGATAAGCGTTTCCTACAAAGAGGGAGACAGCCAGCTGACACTCGATTACAAACCTGTGGAATAAAAGAAATGCGAGTCACTCGGCATAGACCGTAAAAGTATATGGAAATGTCCCGGAGGATGATGCTTCCGGGACATTTTATTTCCGTCTTTTTCTTTCTTATTTTGCTGTAAAACGACTGAAAAGTCGTATTTTTTTTGTAATTTTGTCAATTGGAGTGCAAGACTGCGTGCAGCCGTCATGCATACCTTTGAAAGATAATAATTACAACAGAAATAATGCAAGGAGACGACAAGATTATTCCGATCAATATCGAATCGGAAATGAAAAGCGCCTACATCGACTACTCGATGTCGGTGATCGTATCTCGTGCCCTTCCCGATGTGCGCGACGGTTTCAAACCGGTGCACCGTAGGGTACTGTTCGGAATGAACGAACTCGGAAACACATCATCGGGCGAGACAAAGAAATCCGCCCGTATAGTCGGCGAGGTCATGGGTAAATACCATCCCCACGGAGACTCGTCGATCTATCTGACCATGGTGCGACTCGCGCAGGAATGGTCACTCCGCTATCCCCTCGTATTCGGACAGGGAAACTTCGGTTCGATCGATGGAGACTCACCTGCGGCCATGCGTTACACCGAGGTTAAACTTGCCCGCATGGGAGAAGAGCTTCTCCGGGATCTTGACAAAGAGACAGTAGACTTCGTCCCCAACTTCGACAATACGCTTCAGGAGCCTTCGGTGCTTCCTACACGCATACCTAACCTGCTTGTGAACGGCGCCGCCGGTATAGCTGTCGGCATGGCCACCAATATGCCGCCACACAACCTGACAGAGTCTCTTAACGCTTCGATCGCGCTGGTGGACAATCCGGATCTTACTATCGACGATCTGATGGAGCATGTGAAAGCTCCCGACTTCCCTACCGGAGGCGAAATCTTCGGCATGCAGGGTGTCAGAGACGCCTACGAGACCGGACGCGGACGCGTGGTGGTAAGGGCCAAGGCCGAGATTGAGACAGAGGGAAATCATGATGTGATCGTCATATCGGAGATTCCTTACGGTGTACTCAAGGGTGAACTTGTGAAGTCCATAATACAGCTGGCCGAAGAAAAGAAAATCGAAGGCATAGCTGACGTGACCGATACATCGGCCCGCGGCAAAATCAACATCGTCATCGATATAAAGAAAGAGGCGAACGCGAAAGTCGTGCTCAACAAGCTTTTCAAGATGACTCAGCTCCAGACCTCTTTCAGCGTCAACAACGTGGCTCTGGTGGACGGCCGACCGAAGACGCTCAATCTGAAAGAAATTCTTCAGGCCTTCGTAGACCATCGCCGCGAAGTCGTGTTAAGACGCACGCGCTACGATCTGCGCAAGGCTGAGGAACGCGCCCACATCCTGAAAGGACTGATGATCGCGACCGACAACATCGACGAGGTGATAGCGATCATCCGCGGAAGCGAGACCACCGAGGAGGCACGCACACGGCTGTCGGAACGCTTCGGGCTCGATGAGATACAGACACGCGCTATCGTGGAGATGCGTCTGCGCCAGCTCACCGGTCTCGAGATGGAGAAACTCCGCAACGAGTATGACGAACTGATGAAACTGATCGCCCACTACAATGACATCCTCAACAACGAGCATGTGCTCCGTGAAGTAATCAAAGAGGAGCTCGTGGAGATCAGAGACAAATATGGCGACGAACGCCGCACCAAGATAAATCCGTTCTCAGGTGACTTCAATTCGGAAGACTTCTATTCCGATGACAAGATGATCATCACCATATCGCACCTCGGATATATCAAGCGCACGCCGCTCAGCGAATTCCGCGCACAGCACAGAGGAGGCGTGGGTGCAAAGGGAAGTTCGACACGCGACGAGGACTTTATCGAATACATCTACCCTGCCACCAACCACAACTACATGCTTTTCTTCACACAGAAAGGCCGTTGCTACTGGCTGAAAGTATATGAAATCCCGGAAGGCGCGAGAAATTCAAAAGGCCGTGCGATCCAGAATCTTCTGCAGATCGACCAGGACGACAGGGTGAATGCGTTCATAAGAGTAAAAGGTCTGACTGACCCGGCATTCAACACGACACACAATCTTGTGTTCGGGACAAAACGGGGATTCATCAAGAAAACCCAGCTTGCGGCCTACTCCCGTCCGCGCGCCATCGGTGTCAACGCAATCGTGATACGCGAGGACGACGAAGTGATCAGCGTAAGACTTACGGACGGCAATTCGGAAATCATCATGGCCAACCGCAAGGGCCGTGCGATCCGTTTCAACGAGCAGACCGTGCGCAGCATGGGCCGCATGTCGCAGGGCGTGAAGGCGATGACTCTCGACGAAGGCGACGAGGTAGTGGGCATGATCACCATGACCGGTGCTCCCGACGAGACAGTGATGGTCGTATCGGAAAACGGTTACGGCAAGCGCTCGGCACTCGATGACTACCGTATCACCAATCGCGGCGGCAAGGGAGTCAAGACCATGAGCATCACCGACAAGACCGGTTCTCTGGTATCGATCAAGAATGTCAACGACTCGAATGACCTTATGATCATCAATGAAAGCGGCGTCACATTGCGCCTGCCTGTAGCCGACATCCGAGTGATGGGGAGGGCCACACAGGGTGTCAAACTCATTGATCTCGGCAAACGGGGAGATACAATCGCATCTGTATGCAAGGTCGATTCGCAGCCGGAGGAAGAACTGGAGAACGAACTTGAAGCAGAAAGCGAAGAGAACCGTATCGAGCGCGCCGAAGACCGGGTGATACGGGAAGCGGAAGAGATTCTGGACGCTCAGGATCAGGATCCGGATGTAGCACCGGAGGAGATTGATGACGATGTTGAATCCGGGGATTAAACCGAAGCGTTAATATAAAATCGAAATATCAACCAATAAAACATATAACTATGAAAAAAATTCTGACGATGGCTCTCTGTCTCACAGCTGTGGGAAGCATGAGCGCACAGAAGGATGCGGTTGACCAGGCCGCCAAACTCTCAGGCAAGATCGACAAGATCTCCGATGCCCGCGCACTTATCAATCAGGCCGTGTCAAATCCGGAGACAGCCAATGACGTGCGCACATATTATGTGGCCGGAAAATTAGAGTTCGACGCTTTCGACGAGGGTTTCAAAAAGCGCGCCATCAATCCCGATGACCCTGCAGTGAATCTCATCGACATGGGTAATGAACTTGTGAACGGATACAATTACTTCATAAAGGCTCTTCCTCTTGATTCAGTACCCAACGAAAAAGGACAGATCAAGCCCAAACATTCCAAGGATATAATCAGCAGAATCAATGGTCATCACAACGACTATTTCAACTTCGGCGGTGAAATGTTCAACAACAAGCATTATTATCCCGAAGCCTACAATGCCTTTATGATCTACGGAGACATTCCATCCCAGCCATGGGCCGACAAGGCGGTGAAAGCCGTACCCGACTCAGTAGTTGCGCTCGCCTATCATTATGCAGGTATCGGCGCATATTCGGGCAATGAACTTCAAGCTGCACTCAAGGCGTTTGAGAAAGCCCGCAAAGCAGGAATCACCGATCCGCAGAACTTCGTTTATGAGATCGCCTGCTGGCAGAACATAGCGCTCCGTGATTCCACTCTCGAAGAAACCGCCAAGAAAGAGATCGAGGGCATAGCGCGTGCTGGTTATGACCAGTTCGGCATTTCAAATCCCCTTTTCCTAAACAATCTTGTAAACGCTCTCCTTCAGCAGGGACGCAACGATGATGCCGTAGCGCTTATCGGAACTCAGATCAGCAAGACTCCGGATGTGCCATTCCTTTATGGCCTGCGCGGATATGTCAACGACCGCAGAGGCGATGACGAGGCCTCGATTGCCGACTATCGCAAAGCCTCTTCTTTCGACAACGCCGATATAGAGACCCTCAAGAACGCCGCCAAGAAAATCTATACTTCAGGAACAGTGATATGGAACGGTATCGAAGGCAATCAGCCCGAGAAACGTCAGGATGTGAAGGTCAACTATTTCGAGGCAGCCAAGGCTATCGCCGAGCGTGCACAGGCTCTTGATCCTTCTGATAATGATGTAAACTACATCCTTGAAAACATAAACTACGCACTCGAGACTTATTTCTAATCTCAAGTTAACTGATAAATTAGAAGAGCGGGATTCGCTGGAATCCCGCTCTTCTAATTTATTATTGTCTTATTACTGTTTTTTCTCGCGTGGGATGGAAAGATAATGTGCCCGTTCACCGGGAGACATCTTCTCGATAGCGTAACGTAGAGTCATCCGCGGCATGACGGAAACATACCTGTCAAGAAAAGAGCGAAGCGCCTCAATGTCTCGTTTCCCCGCCTCACGCAACATCCATCCCGTAGCCTTATGTATGAGATCGTGTGGATGATCCATCTGCTCCGCGGCGACAGTAAAAGTCATATCCAGTTTTCCCTTGCGGATCAATGCCCAGGTAGATACGATACCGGTCCTTCTGTGCCAGATGCGGTTGTCACGTGCAAGCTGAAGCAATATATCAGTCCTGGCCATATCGTCAGATACATATTCGCCAAGAATGTAACTGCATGAGAGATCGACAAGATCCCAATTATTACAACAATGTATATGTGCAATATAATACTCCACTATACATTTCTGCCCGACATCATCGCCACATTTACGCGCGCTACGGAAAAGTTCCACCAATAAGAGAAGTCCGGCAAGACGGATCTCATGCCACTCTGAAGAAAGGAGAGGATCTATATCGCATAATGCAACTTCATGGCGATATCTTCTGACAAGCGCTCTTGTAGCCGGGACACGGATGCCGAGGAACTTATCGCCTTCGCCATACTCCCCTTTTCCCGTCTTGAAAAAACGCATAAGATGAGCCGCCTCCTCCGCAGAAGCCATTTTGGTCATCTCTTCAATAATCCTTTCACCTGTTTTCATAAGTAACTGATCTGAATATTTGCATTAATTTCATTATTCCTTTTTATCCCGACTGTGATATTAATCAACGGCCGAGGACGAATTTCCCTTGCATGCCTTCTTTAGGCCAGACGTCATTTCTTATAATTGACCGCAATGCCCTGACTACGGCATTTGGTCTCTTCTGAAAATGGTCAGGTATCTTTTTGCCGGCATAACGCGGATCCGCTTTTTCTATGAGACGATGGCCGATATAATCAAAGTTATCCACTCTCTCCACAAGCTCACATATGGCGGGATGAAGTTCGGGAGCATTGGCGGGAGCCTTGATTCCTACCTCTTCCGCCGAAGGTGGATTCTTTTCGAGCCGACAGGCCTCTCTCACGGTCATGTATTCGATATCCGTGATATAGAGCTCGGCATGAGTGTCCACATACATAGGTCCGTCCGAATTCATCAGATACCTGAGATTGCGGCCGCGACCGTTGGATTCTATATTAAAGAACATGCAGAGGATATTGTCGGCGTACACCGCATTATTGTCGACACCCGACAAAATATATTTTATCTTGAACTTCGTGAATTCGACTTTTCTTTTGAAAAGATCAAACAGCCCGGGAATCCAGTCCATGTTGGCTTGATCGGCCATTACATCCACCTCAAGTTCCACTTTCTCTTCGTTGCGTTTCCATATCAACGACGGACTATATTTTCCGTAGACTGTATCGTTGGCCACATCTTCCCTCCGGAGTATGTCGGGCAAGTCGTGACGTTTGAATATCCCCACCCAGTCCGACCATGAGAAATGTTGACCGAAATGATTGCTCACACTGTCGAGACCGGACGAATCAGTAAAATGATAATACGAACGGGAAGCCAACACCCGCGGACTAAGCCATCCCCTGTAATTCCCGGTCTTGCGTACAGGGACCATAAAATCCACAGTCTTCTCACGGAAAAGAAGAACAGTATCGGAATATGTCGTAAGAGTGGAATATTCCCGCAGATACCCGGTGAGATGAAGTACCTGCCTCTTTTTCGGATTCACGAGCAATTCAGGAAGGACCTTGACCTTTGGAGCAGGGGCGCCACTGACATCAGCCCGGACTTTTCCACAAAACAGAAAAGCCATTGCAGTCATCACAATTAAAATCTTATATCTCATATGAAAAAGCGTGCGCTAAAACAAAAATAGTACAAGTGTACGATTACTTAACTGTTTTCCGACACTATCTGTGACACCGATTCCCCAAAACCGTTTATTTACGCAATTGAAAAAGACATTCCCTATTTTTCAGTACCGAAGCGGGAGGTGTCAATATCAACCTCTTTTGGTTTAAATCCGTTGAAGCGCCAGATGAATGTGAGTTTGAGATTGCGGGCCATATCCCTAACTTTCATTCTGTAGTCCTGACCTGCATGGCTGATTGTCATTGCGGGAGACCATTTATTGAATATGTCATCCGCTTTCAGATCGAGTTCACAGCAACGCTTCTTCCCGAACTGCCATTTTACTCCGGCATCGATTTTCCAGATAGCCGAAAGGTTTGCTATCCCTTGCAAAGAGGGTGAAATATAGCTAAAATCAAGAGACAGGGATACAGGGCAATTATGGCTGAACTTGAATGAATTGGTAAGAGAGCCATAAAATATCCATTTGCTGTTGTCAAAACTTATATCATGGAATTTATCCGCTTTCTCCCGCTGATTGAACAGGTTGGCAGTGGCTGCCGCGTTCCAGATATAACCCACACCGAAAGGAGCGTAGAGATTAAGTCCGACAACCCGTTTGTAATTCATATTGATTGTCTGATAAATAAGATTGAGAGCATCAGGCGACTGGTACGGCAACTGTACTGTGGATTTGTCGCCATATTGAAAATAGAGTGTAGCCACATATTTCTGCCTAATGATGTAGTTGAATTGGGCATCGTATTGGATATATGGCTTTAATGCCGGATTACCTATTACTGTCGAGTAGTCGTTAATGTGGCTTGTCCCGCCATGAAGCTCCCAATATGACGGATAGACACGTCGGGTGCTGAGATTAAGCTGGAATATGCTTTTCGGTGTTTTGTAATATGTCGCGCCAAGTTGCGGGATGAAACTCCAGTTGTGCTGATATTTACTGTGGTAATACTCCCCTTTTGCAGAGATATTGAATGATAAACCCCAATCGAACGAGCGTTGAGTGCCTGCATAGACACTTACGACATCCTCATCGAGCATATCATTAAAGTCAGCCTTGTCTGATGAAGCATATATCTGGGAACTATGATCTTCGGAACGTTGATATTCCGCACCATAATCAAGCAGCCATTTGCCGATATGATGCTCCTGGTCTAAATAGACATGATAGCGGTTGATGTTCTGTCTGTTGTCAGAGCCAAGCAGCCATTCATTATCCTTAAAAAGTGATTGGGAACGGTTTTCATAATAACGCGTATAATCGGCGCCGATTGTCATACCGAACGGAGCCACGTATCGCAGGGCTATGCTATGATAGCTGACCGGCGACCGCATACCATACTCGTTGATAAAATTTCCAAGTGTGCCGGTCGAGAGGCTTTTACTTTTTGAATCAGAAATAATCTGGCCGTTGTAAGTGAGTTTCAATTTCTTCCATGCAGCGGATGCAAATATGGTATTGGTCCAGTTTCGGCTGATACGCCTCATATCGTCTTCAATCATAGCACGCTTGCCGTTATATAGATGATTTGACCATGTTTCCTCGCGGCTCCACGATTTACTGCGCGACAGCCCATAGTTCAAGTCAAAGGTCCAGTCCTTTATAGCGTATGTGGCGGCAAGACCTCCGCCATACGAACCGTAATGAGCCTGATTGTATCCGGCTCTCACCTGTCCCTGCAGGCCGTCGATATATGTAGGAGTTTTTAATACCACATTGATTACAGCACCGTTTACATGATATTTTGCCGGAGCGGAATACATTATCTCGACATTCTTCATCCTGTCAACGGGAGTGGTATATAGGAGTTGATAAAGATTCTGAAGCGGCATATCGGTCAGTTCTCCATTAAGGATTATGGTGACATCTGATGCGCCTGCCAGACCTATCATGCCGTTGTTGTTCGTCACGCCTGGAAGATAACCAAGAGCCTCGTGTATGTTGTTTACGGGTTTATCCTTGACAATACCCGGCAAGTCAACCACCATAATGCCATCTTTGCCACTCACCTGCGGTTTCTCTCCTTTCACAACAACTTCATTCAGTTGCTGTGCGGAGACTGTATCGGGTGATTCCGTCTGTGCATAAGCTGATACGCTATGCAGAATTGTTATGAAAAGTAATGCTTTCCTCATTGTTGTACGTTTTTTTCTGAGGCAAAGTTAGACTTACTTGCATTCATAATCGCCATAACCAACCTTATTTAGTCTTAAAACTACGAAAATAACACGCTGGAATAACCACTTTTACCAATAATCTCAAAATTGGAGGGGCGCAAATAGGGTTGCTTGCCATAGTTTTCTATGGCAACGAATAAGGTTTAATAACTACAAGCAATTTATCGTTTGGCAAGAAATTTTACAAATTCCCAACCCAAACCAATAGCGAGAAACAATGGTGAGAATATTATATAATATAGTTCAAACGTATTAGGCTGTTGACCTCGTTTGTATTCTTTTAATTCTGCAATATCTTTATTGTAATCAGAAATAGTCCGCTGAATATCTCTGAAATAATTCTCTAAGATTTGGTCAGAGGTCAGCAATCCAGGATAACATATTGAATCCATAGAAATTGGTTCCTGTTTATAATAGCATTGGGATAAATAACCTTTATAATCTTTTATCCATTGACAAGTCGTAAAATAATCCTCTTGCATTAGATTAAGGTTCTGAGGACTATATTCCGTCTCTATGAATTCTTGGCAATAGTAATCCTCGTTTAAATTCGACAATAAACGCCATTTATACTGACCTTCTATTCGCATTTGGTTCCTATAATATTCTCGTTCATAGAATATCTGTCGGCTATCTTTAACGACACCAAATATACCTAAACAAGTAAACAGCAATCCACATAAATTGGCTATGCGCCAAAATTTATCGCGTGGTGCAAATATCTTTATTGCGAGCAACCAGCCTACAAATACTGTAAGCAATAAAACACCTAATAAAAATAAAGGCGAAATTAATAGTTTCTCAATTAGTAACATATATATGGTCGGCTTATTAATATGCAAATTTACGACTTTTCTATGATAACCATTGCAAAAGCCGCAGAGGATTATTTACAAGCATTCTAAGCCGCTTTCAAAGCTATGCGGTATATCTTTATCTATCTGAGTGCGGAAAACGCTGCTATGACGCTTAGAATAGGCTCGCAACATATGTATAACCTTAACTGTACGAGCGAGGCTCAAAGAGTATTGTAATACTAATTAAGGATTGCACGTGCAATCCCATTTAGTGCCATAAACATCCATGATAATTAATTATAATACTCTAAGATTAAATTGCAATACAAGTCTTTTTAGAGATTCAGTTCTATATTACAACAAAGATAAAATTCAGCTCTATTATATTGCATTATTCATTATATTACAATTACATATAATTTATATACGGTTGATTAATTCCTCTTTATTATATGGCATTTAGTTTTAACTTTCGCCCTTTATTTGTTCTCCAAAGAATATGAAATAAATCATTTAAGGGAAGTTTCTCTCTATTGCGGTCTATCCAAATCAATCGTTTCGCAATCGTCTTGCGAAACGCGCGTATGGAGTAATCTTTTGGGGATGAATATTCATTCATAATCGCATAAACTTGTCGTCTTGCTCGGTTTTCATCTGAATTATAAAACTCTTTTGCCAAGCGTTTGACAGCATTTGTTGATGTCCACGACTTATTAATTTAAGTTTCGCAAGTATGTAATTTCAGAGATATGGGCATAAAAAAACGACATGGTTTCTTGCCTAATTGGCAGAAATTGAGTAATTTTAAGTACC